>ENA-OXTT01000019-OXTT01000019.1-human-gut-metagenome-genome-assembly--contig:-NODE-19-length-71085-cov-12.6905_pt1 | contig 71085 bp, 59 predicted proteins | sample MGYA00249343_ERZ652648 | MGnify/ENA primary metagenome ERZ652648 (study PRJEB26925, sample SAMN05826818) | human gut metagenome | biome: ENVO:2100002; feature: ENVO:00000062; material: ENVO:00002003...
TTTTCATATATAAAAACACAAGATTGCACATTTTTTTCACCTATTGAATCAAAATGTTCACATCGTTTTCATGCGAACCTGCTAATTTTGTAAACATCAACAAGAGGTTTTTCATAATATTTATTAAGGTTAGAAATTAGGTTAAAAAAAGGTCTTTATTATCCTGCCTGTCAACCTTCTGTGAAAGAACGTTGCCGGGCGCTAAGGATAATAAGTACATTCAAGAAAACCTCACCTTTATTTAATAGAGTAAAAGAAGAACAAGATAAACATAAATATTAGCGCTCATGATTACATTTAGCAACTTAAAACAATGGGCTTTATCAGTATGCATCGCAGCTTTTGCACTGGGCTACACAAACAGTGTAACGGCAAAAAATGCAACAGAAGCCGATAACATCTACAGTGAACTGCCATTTCAGATGAATAAGGTTCAGCTGCCGGTATTTCCCGATTATTCGCGTTCTATTACTGAATTCGGTGCTGTAGCCGACGGTATTACGCTCAATACAGAAGCTTTCGACAAAGCTATCAAGGCTGTAGCCGAAAAGGGTGGCGGTAAGGTTATCGTACCTGCGGGACTGTGGCTTACCGGTCCTATCGTACTGCAAAGCAACATCAATTTATATCTGGAAGAAAACGCACTGGTTCTGTTTACAGCCGACCACACACAGTATCCTATCGTCAAAACTTCATTCGAAGGACTGGAAACACGCCGCTGCCAGTCACCGATATCAGCTCTCAACGCTGAAAACGTTGCCATCACCGGAAAAGGTGTGATGGACGGAAACGGTGATACATGGCGTCCGGTAAAGAAAGACAAAATGACTGCCAACCAATGGAAAAAGCTGGTGGCTTCGGGTGGTGTACTCGATGAATCAGGACGTATCTGGTATCCGAGCGAAGGCTCTATCAAAGGAGCTATGGCATGCAAGAACTTCAATGTGCCCGAAGGAATCAATACCGATGAAGAATGGAACAGCATACGCGACTGGCTGCGTCCGGTTCTGCTGAGCTTTATCAAGTGTAAAAAGGTGTTGCTGGAAGGCGTAACCTTCAAGAACTCTCCAAGCTGGTGTCTGCATCCGCTTTCTTGCGAAGACATTACCATCAACAATATCAGCGTATCTAACCCCTGGTATTCACAGAATGGTGATGCACTCGACCTGGAGTCTTGCAACCGTGCACTGATTCAGAACAGCAGCTTCGATGCCGGCGACGATGGTATCTGTATCAAGTCGGGTAAGGACGAAGACGGACGCCGTCGTGGTGAACCTTGCCAGAATGTCATCATCCGCAACAACGTAGTTCTGCACGGACATGGAGGTTTCGTTGTAGGTAGCGAAATGTCAGGTGGTGTAAAGAACATCTACGTAGACAACTGTACATTTTTGGGAACTGATGTCGGCTTACGTTTCAAGAGTACCCGCGGACGTGGTGGTGTAGTAGAAAACATCCATATCAACAACATCAACATGATCAACATCCCGAACGAAGGATTGATTTTCGACTTGTTCTATGGCGGAAATGCTCCGGGTGAAGGCGACGGTTACAACAACCCGACAGAACAAAAGATTCCTGCCGTAACAGAAGAAACTCCTGCTTTCCGCGACATTTTCATCAAGAACGTTACAGCAAAGAACGTAGGACGTGCTATCTTGTTCAACGGTTTGCCGGAAATGCCTATCAAGAATATCCACATCGAAAACGTAACCATGTCGGATGCTAAAGACGGCGTAATACTGAACCGTGCAGATGGTGCTACACTGAAAAACGTGAAAGTCATTACTACTAAAGGTGGAAACAACCTGAAAATGCAGAATGTAACAAACGTTACTGTAGGCGACAAACAATATAAAAAGGTAGGAAACCAGGCAGAATCGTATAAATTCTAACCCGAATCCTTCCGTTATCAGAAATAAGAACGACGAAGGGTCTGTAAACATCCGGTTCAAGTCACGCAAGCTTGGTTCTCATGTTTACAGATCCTTTCTTCCTTTTCGGAACTTCCGATTATAAAATCATATACTACTCCGACAAGTTCTTTGATATCCGGAGCTTATCGGATACCGATAAAATGCTGAATATATTATGAAAACATTCTCTGCAATCTGTCTGGCACTGCTGGCAGGAGGACTGAGTGCATCGGCACAAGGTCAGGAAAAGAAAATAGAAGTCATCGTTGAAAATCCGTGGAACGCTGAAAAGGTGGACGAGCCTGTCGTTATCGATCTCAGTTCCCTTGGAGCAGGATTTACTGTCAAGTCGGCTACTGTTTTCGACGGGACAAACGAAATTCCCTCACAGCTCGACGATATGAACGGTGACACCCGTGCCGACGAACTGGCTTTTGTCATCAACCTGCCGGCTTCGGGCAAGAAGATACTCAACGTCACACTATCCAGTCTTAAAAGCGACAAAACATATCCGGCACGTGTGTATGCCGAAATGTTGTTCCGCACTTCCAAGAAAAACAAATATGCCAAAGGATATGCTATCTATGCCGACGGTGCTTCGGACACTTACAACGTACAGCATCACCACGGAGCGGCTTTCGAAAGTGAACTGGTAGCATACCGCATTTATTTCAATGAGAAACAGACCACCGACCTGTACGGTAAGTTCCACAAAGGTCTGGAACTGGAAGAAAGTCAGTTCTACCCTACCGACGAACAGTTGAAGCGCGGCTTCGGCGATGATGTCATCAAGGTAAACAGCAGCTGCGGAGCCGGAACACTGAGAGGATGGGACGGTACACAGTCTACACTTATCAAACCGGTTGCCGTACGCGGACAGCGTATCCTGGCTTCAGGACCGGTACGTACCATTGTCGATGCAGAGGTAAAGGGCTGGCAGTATCAGAACAAGGAACTGAACATGATAAACCGCTATACACTGTATGCCGGACACCGCGATGCACAGGTAGATGTGCTGTTCGATGCTCCGCTGGATAAGGAAGTATTCTGTACCGGTGTGCAGAACATTACAGGACACGCCGACATGTTTTCCGACCATAACGGGCTGGTTGCAAGCTGGGGTACAGACTGGCCGGTAAACGATACAGTGAAATATAAAAAAGAAACCGTAGGACTGGCTACTTATATTCCCAAGAAGTATGTGGTAAAAGAAACATCCGACAAGGAAAACTTCCTTTATACCATCAGCGCTCCCGGAAAAAGTTCGTTCCGCTACTATACATCATTCACCTCGTGCAAGGAAACCTTCGGTTATCCCGACAAGGAAAAATGGTTTGCCTACGTACAGGAATGGAAAAAGGCGTTGGAACAGCCGGTCAAAATTACAGTCGTCAAGAAATAGTCACAACATAAACACCACATCGGGACACAGAAGTTAAAAAAGACAAAGCGAATGGAGGTTTCAGGCACTCCGGACGTATTTTATAAAAGTCAGACGATGTGAATAACACACAAATGCGAACAAAATAATTTATTAACTAAATAACCATAATCCATGAAATCAATCGTATTCTCAATCTTACTGGGAAGCTGCCTCGTACCCTCGGTACAGGCACAAAACTATGTATCGAAGGTATGGGTTGCCGACCAGGGTGACGGAACATACAAGAATCCGGTACTATATGCCGATTACTCCGATCCCGATGTTTGCCGTGTAGGCAATGACTTCTACATGACCTCATCCAGCTTCGGATGTCTGCCGGCTTTGCAGATTCTCCACTCCAAAGATCTGGTAAACTGGAGTATCGTGAGCGCAGCCGTTCCGGCTTCACTTCCACCTCATACAGATGTGACGCCTCAGCATGGCAACCGTGTATGGGCTCCGTGTATCCGTCATCACAACGGTGAATTCTATATATTCTGGGGAGATCCTGATCAGGGTATCTTCATGACAAAGGCTAAAGACGTAAAAGGTCCGTGGTGCGAACCGGTACTGGTAAAGGCTGCCAAAGGTATCATTGATACTACTCCGCTATGGGACGAAGACGGACGGGTATATCTGGCACACGCATATGCCGGAAGCCGTGCCGGACTGAAGAGTGTGATCGCCGTATGCGAACTGAGTGCTGATGCTACCCGTACCATCAGTCCGTCACGTATCGTTTTCGACGGTCATGAGGCACATGAAACTTGCGAAGGACCGAAGTTCTACAAGCGCAACGGATATTATTATATCTTCCATCCGGCTGGTGGTGTTCCTACAGGCTGGCAGGTCGTACTGCGTTCGAAAAACGTATACGGACCGTATGAATGGAAAACCGTGCTGGCACAAGGCAACAGCCCTGTCAACGGACCTCATCAGGGAGGCTGGGTAGATACCCCAAGCGGAGAAGACTGGTTCCTGCACTTCCAGGATGTGGGTGCAGCCGGACGTCTGGTTCACCTGCAACCGGTAAAATGGGTAAACGACTGGCCTGTAATCGGTGAAGACAAGGATGGCGACGGTTGTGGCGAACCTGTACTGACTTACAAAAAACCGAACGTAGGAAAGACATATCCTATCTGTACCCCGCAGGAAAGCGATGAGTTCAATACAAACGAACTGGGCCTGCAATGGCAATGGAATGCCAATATCAACGACAAATGGTACTTTGCCGATCAGGAACATGGAGTATTGCGCCTCTATTCTTATCCGGTTCCCGAAAACTACAAGAGCCTGTGGGATGTGCCCAACATGCTGCTGCAAAAAATCCCTGCTCCAAGCTTCAGCGCTACCATGAAGATGAAGTTCTCTCCTATTGCCAAGTACAAAGGCGAACGTACAGGACTGGTAGTTATGGGTATGGACTATGCAGGTATCGTGCTCGAAAATACCGAGAACGGACTGGTTCTCTCTCAGGTAGAATGCAAGAAAGCCGATCGTGGCGGCCAGGAAACCGTAAATGAAACCCTTCCGCTGAAAGGTAATGAAATTTACCTGCGTGCCGAAATCACTACTACGGGTGAAAAGATCGGCAAGAGCGAAGGTGGACACGACCTGGTGGTAAAATGTCAGTTGAGCTACAGCACCAACGGAAAGAAATTCCACAAGTTCGGAAAAGAATTCCAGGTGAAAGAAGGCAAATGGATAGGTGCCAAAGTAGGTACATTCTGCACACGTCCGGCCATCAAGACCAACGACGGCGGCTGGGTAGATGTTGACTGGTTCAGAATCGACAAGTAAAAACGTACAAAAAAATAAAAAACTTGCCCACGTTTATCACAAAACATGGGCAAGTTTTTTTATATATATCAGCATAAAAAAAGCCCGGAAATCTCACGACTTCCGGACCCCAAATATGCTAAAATACAAAATATCCTATCTTATGATTCTCTTACTTCCCATCCCAAAGCACTAGCTCCCAGTACGGCAGCATCAGCATCTTTCAACTGAGAAAGAAGCAATTTTGTTTTTCCTTTATAGATATTCAATACATTTTCTTCCAATGCTTTCTGGATAGGCTTCATGATATAGTCACCCGATTTAGCCAGACCACCGAAGAGAATGATTGCTTCAGGGCTAGAGAATGCAACGAAGTTAGCCAATGCAGTACCCAAAACTTTACCGGTAAATTCGAAAATTTCCAAAGCCAGCTTATCGCCTTTTACAGCTGCATCGTAAACATCTTTAGACTGGATTTCTTCTGACGGGATGTTTCTCAACAAGCTTGGTTCAGAACGTGCAACAAGGAATTCGCGAGCTGTACGTGCCACACCTGTAGCCGAGCAGTAAGTTTCCAGACATCCTTTACGTCCGCATCCGCACTGACGTCCTGCCGGATCAACAACAACATGGCCAAGTTCACCAGCAAAACCATCGTGACCGTAAACCAGCTGACCGTTGATAACGATACCGCTACCTACACCAGTACCCAATGTAATCATGATGAAATCTTTCAGACCGCGTGCTGCACCGTATGTCATTTCACCGATAGCTGCCGCATTTGCATCGTTTGTAAGTGCTGTAGGAATACCCAGACGTTCTTCGAACATAGCAGCCAAAGGAATAACTCCCTTCCATGGCAAGTTCGGAGCAAATTCGATTGTTCCACTATAATAGTTACCGTTAGGAGCACCTACTCCCATACCTTTAATCTTTTCTGCACCGCCAAACTGCTGGAGCAACGGAAGAAGCTTCTTGCATACAGCGTCTACATATTCGTTTACTTCAGCGTACTGCTGTGTTTTTACAGAATCGGAAGCCAATACATTACCACGAGAATCTACTACTCCGAAAACAGTATTAGTACCACCGATGTCCATTCCCACCACGTAGGGTTTTTCCATATTTATTGTCATGACATTAAATTGTTAAAGGTTAGTTATATGTGGCAAATGTACGCAATCGGAGAAAACCGAACAAATTTTTTTATAAGTTTATTCAACCCTCGTGTAACTTTTTATATCTTAGCCGCGTCTAACGACACGTAACCTGACACAAATCAATCTTAATCATGATACGCTTACAAGGCATCAACAAGACATATCACAACGGAGCACCGCTACACGTGCTGAAAGGCATCGATCTCCGCATCGAGAAAGGTGAATTCGTTTCTATTATGGGGGCCTCCGGATCGGGAAAGTCTACCTTACTAAATATATTAGGAATTCTCGACAACTACGATTCGGGCGAGTATTACCTGAACGATGTGTTAATAAAAAATCTGAACGAAACCCGTGCGGCGGAATACCGGAACCGCATGATCGGATTCATCTTTCAGTCGTTCAACCTGATTTCGTTTAAGAATGCCATGGAAAATGTGGCACTGCCGCTGTTTTATCAGGGAGTGGGCAGAAAGAAACGAAACGAACTGGCTATGGAGTATCTCGACAAACTGGGACTGAAGGAATGGGCACACCACCTGCCCAACGAGCTTTCGGGCGGACAGAAGCAGCGTGTGGCCATAGCCCGGGCACTGATATCGAAGCCTCAGATTATCCTTGCCGACGAACCTACGGGTGCACTCGACAGCAAGACGTCGGTGGAGGTAATGAACATCCTGAAGGAGCTGCACGACAAGGAAGGACTGACCATCGTGGTTGTGACGCACGAAAGCGGAGTAGCCAACCAGACCAACAAAATCATCCACATCAAAGACGGAGTGATAGAGCGGATAGAAGACAACATCGACCACAATGCATCTCCTTTCGGCAAGAACGGATTTATGAAATAAACGCACACAGAACCAGCCATGACCGACTTGATACAGGAAATATACGGAACCATCATGCGCAACAAGCTGCGCACCATACTGACGGGATTTTCCGTAGCATGGGGAATTTTCATGCTGATTGTATTGCTGGGGGCAGGAAACGGACTTATCCATGCTTTCGAGGGACAATCGCAGAACATGAAAATGAACTCTATCAAAATTTATCCGGGATATACATCGAAACCGTTCAACGGACTGAAAGAAGGCCGAAGACTCTCGCTGAACGAAAGCGATCTTCAGCTTACCGCAGAGGCATTCCCCGATAAAGTCATCACCACCGGAGCCAGCATCAGCAAGAGCGACGCCATCCTCACCTTCGGCAAGGAACACGTTTCCATTTCGCTGGAGGGCGTCTTTCCCAACTATACGGAACTGGAAGCTGTAAAACTGAAACAGGGACGTTTCATCAACGACCGCGACATGAAGGAACGCCGGAAGATGATCGTACTGCACGAAAAGACTGTCAAGATGCTGTTTCCACGTACCCAGGCGATAGGAAAGTATATCGATGTACAAGGAGTGGCCTATCAGGTAATAGGCATCTACACCGACCAGAACAGTTTCTCGCCCTCGGCACTTGTTCCCTTCACGACACTTCAGCTTGTATACGGCAAGGGCGACAGTATAGACAACCTGACATTCACTACGCAAGGGTTGACAGACGAAGTCACCAATGAGAAATTCGAGCAGAGCTACCGCCGTGCCATGGGGCTCCACAAAAACTTCGATCCTACCGACCAGAGTGCCATCTGGATGTGGAACCGCTTCACTCAATATCTCCAGCAAGAATCGGCAGCCCGTATGCTGCACATAGCTATCTGGGTAATCGGTATATTCACCCTGCTGAGCGGCATCGTAGGGGTAAGCAATATCATGCTTATCACCGTACGCGAACGTACCCACGAGTTCGGCATCCGGAAAGCTCTGGGAGCCAAACCGATGTCTATCCTGTGGCTCATTATCTCGGAGAGTGTGGCCATCACTACTTTTTTCGGCTATATCGGCATGGTGGCAGGTATTGCCGTCACAGAATATATGAATCAGATAGCAGGCAGACAGACCGTCGATGCGGGTGTGTTCAGCGTAACGGTTTTCGAAAACCCGACAGTAGACCTCAGCATAGCTGTTCAGGCCACACTCACACTGATAATTGCCGGTACGCTTGCCGGACTCTTTCCGGCACGTAAGGCAGCCCGTATCCGTCCTATTGAAGCATTAAGAGCAGACTGACATGAGAAGAGTAGATTTTGACACCTGGGAGGAAATCCTCCTTACCATTACACGTAACAAGACACGAAGCGTGCTTACTGCCTTTGGTATCTTTTGGGGAATATTCATGCTGGTTGCCCTCATGGGCGGAGCTCAGGGTATGCAGGACATGCTTTCACGCCAGTTTCAGGGATTCGCCACCAATTCCGGCTTTATGGCGACAAACAAGACCTCGAAAGCCTACAAGGGTTTTCAGCAGGGAAGGTGGTGGAACATGGAAAATCAGGATGTGGAACGCATACGCAACTCTGTGCCAGGCATCGATGTGGTGACTGCCACCATCGCACAATGGGGAGTAAATATCGTACGCGAGGAATACACGCTGTCGGGAACCCTGAAAGGACTTTATCCGGAATACGACAAGATAGAAGAACCGATTATCCGTATGGGACGTTCGCTGAACGAAACCGACATACGCGACCGCCGGAAGGTGTGCGTCATCGGGAAGCGTATCTACGAAACGCTCTTTCCCAAGAAAGACAATCCGTGCGGACAATTCATTGAGATAAATGGCATCTATTACCGTGTAGTAGGTGTAAACGAGGCTACAGGCAACATGTCGGTCAACGGACAGTCGGAAACCTCGGTGGTTATCCCGTTCACCACCATGCAGCAGAACTATAACCGTGGCAAGCAAATCGACATGCTGGGATATACAGCCAAGAAAGGATATTCCATCAGTCAGGTGGAAAAGGATGTGGAACGTACCATCAAGCTGGCACACGCCATTCATCCCGACGACGAACAGGCAGTCATCCGTGTAAATGCGGAAGCTATGTTCAGCATGATGGACAACCTGTTTACGGGCATCCGGATGCTGGGATGGCTCGTAGGACTGGGTACACTGCTTGCCGGAGCCATCGGAGTCAGCAATATCATGATGATAACCGTCAAGGAACGGACAACTGAAATCGGTATCCGCCGCGCCATCGGTGCACGTCCCGACGACATTCTGCAACAGATTCTGCTGGAGAGTATGGTACTTACTACGCTGGCCGGTATGGCGGGCATATCGTTTGCCGTCTTCCTGCTCAACATTGTAGAAACGGCCACTTCGGAACCGGGACTTCCGGCACATTTCCTTATCAGTTTCTGGCAGGCTGTCGGAGCTTGCATCCTGCTCGTTGTTCTGGGACTGCTTGCAGGACTGATTCCTGCTTACCGTGCCATGGCTATCAAACCGATAGAGGCGATACGCGACGAATAAACGCTTACCTGCTGTTAGTAATGAAGAAATAAAAACATAAACCAATTTATATGAAGAAGTATATCAAAATAGGCATATTGGTGCTCATCGCACTGATATTTATAGGAACATTCGTTTTCCTGTATCAGAAGTCACAGCCTAAAGACACGAAGTACGACATTCAGAAAGTAGAAACCACCAATCTGGTACAGACTACCGTAGCAACGGGAAAGATTGAACCGCGCGACGAGGTACAGATCAAGCCGCAGATTTCGGGTATCATTGCCGAAGTATACAAAGAAGCGGGCGAGAAAGTAAAGAAAGGTGAAGTCATAGCCAAAGTAAAGGTTATCCCCGAACTGGGACAACTGAACTCTGCCGAAAGCCGTGTCCGCCTGGCAGAAATGAACGGACGTCAGGCAGAAACCGACCTGACACGTATGGAAAAGCTTTACAACGATAAGCTGGTAAGCAACGAGGAATACGAAAAGACACTGCTGGCTGCCCGTCAGGCACGTGAAGAGATTCAGGCAGCCAAAGATAATCTGGAGATTGTAAAAGAAGGTATCACCAAAAACAGTGCTTCGTTCAGCAGCACTCTTATCCGTTCTACCATCGACGGTCTGATACTGGACGTACCTATCAAGGTGGGAAACTCGGTTATCATGAGTAACACATTCAATGACGGTACGACCATCGCCACCGTAGCCGATATGAGCGACCTGATTTTCCGCGGCAACGTAGACGAAACGGAAGTAGGACATATCCGTGAGGGAATCCCCGTAAAAATCACTCTGGGAGCCTTGCAGAACATGAAATTCGATGCCATACTGGAATATATCTCGCCCAAGAGCGTAGAAAACAACGGAGCCAACCAGTTTGAAATCAAGGCAGCCATTACTGTTCCCGACAGTGTCACCATCCGTTCGGGCTACAGTGCCAATGCCGAAATGGAGCTTCAGCGTGCAGATAATGTGCTGGCTGTACCGGAAAGCACACTGGAATTTTCGGGAGATTCTGCCTTTGTCTACGTACTGACCGACAGTGTTCCGCAACAGAAGTTCGTACGCCGTGCTGTCAAGACCGGTATCAGCGACGGAATCAAAATGGAAATCAAACAAGGTGTCAGTGCCGGCGAACTTGTCCGCGGACTGAAACACGAAGACTAATCTTTATGCAATCATGAAACTGAAACAATTATTTATCATAGCTTCCGTTGTCACAATGCCGGCTTATGCCCAGCAGAAATGGGACTTGAAGCAATGTATCGACCATGCCATTGCAAACAATCTGACCATCAAGCTACAGGAAGCCCAGCGCGAGCAGAGTAAAGTAGAGTTGAGCACAGCCAAAAACAGTTTCCTGCCCGACTTGAACGGAAGCGCATCGCACTCATTCAATTTCGGCCGGAGTCTTCAGGCAGACAATACCTATCAGAGCCTCAACACCCAAAATACGGGACTGAACCTGAGTACCAGCATTCCACTGTTCAGCGGACTTCAAAAAATAAACAACGTAGCACTCTCGAAACTGAATCTGCAAGCGGCAATGGAAGACCTGAACAAAGCCAAAGAAGATATCAGCATACAGGTAGCTTCGGCCTACCTGCAAGTGCTTTTCAATGAAGAACTGGTGAAAGTAGCCAACGAACAGCTTGCGCTGAGCAAGGAAATGCTGGAGCAGAAAACAGCTTTCTACAAAAACGGAAAGGCTTCGCAAGCCGAGTGGTATGAAGCCAAGGCTCGTGTGGCACAAGACGAACTATCAGCCGTACAGGCGGAAAACAACCGGCGTCTTTCGCTGCTCGACCTGAGCCAACTGCTGGAGCTTCCCTCTCCCGATGATTTCGCTATCGTATCACCGGCTACCGACTCCATTGCCGGCCTCAAGATACAGATATCACCGGCCGAGGTATATGCCGAAGCGGTTCTGACCAAACCTTCCGTCAAGGCAGCACAGTACCGGCTGGAGGGAGCAGAAAAGAGCATCCGCATGGCTAAGGGAGCCTATTATCCGCAACTCAGCTTCGGAGCAGGTATCAGTACCAATTTCTATAATGTCTCGGGCATGGAGAACGGTAATTTCGGTTCACAGTTGCGCGACAACTTCAGCCAGTATATCGGTTTCTCGCTCAGCGTTCCAATCTTCAACCGTTTTGAAACCCGTAACCGCGTACGCAGCGCCCGTATCCAGCAACATACATACTACTGGCAACTGGAGGAAAGTAAAAAGACCCTCTACAAAGAAATACAGCAAGCGTACTACAATGCCGTAAACGCCGAAACCCAGTATCAGAGCAGCCTTACAGCCGACGAAGCGGCACAGGCTTCCTTCCTGCTGATGAAAGAGAAGTACACCAACGGCAAGGCAAACGCTACGGAGTACAACGAATCGCGTACGGCCTGGATGAAAGCCGTTTCCGACCGTCTTCAGGCCAAATACGACTACCTGTTCCGCACCAAGATACTCGATTTCTACCGGGGTATTCCACTTACGCTGTAATACAACCCGAAACGATATACGTCTATATAAAAAGAGAGCCGCAGGCGATACTCCACGTACGACCTGCGGCATTTTTGTTGTGTATATTTCGGAAACTCGATATCGTGCCTACTATTTATCGATGCTTTTTATGATAGTTGATGCAATTTTCGATGAACTTTTGCGGCTAGCCTTGCTCAGTTTGTCAGCTTTTTCCAGATTCATGCAAGTAAAGTAATTGTTACCTTTCGTCACTTCTTTCTGATTTTTGTCGTAAAGCGAGTAGCTCACAAAGTGGAACAATGTACGCAAAGGTTTTTCCTGCCACTTCAAATAATGCTGGTTCAGGAACAATACATAATCGGCATGCGCTTCGTCCAGCAGCTGCTTGTAATTCTGGCTGTCTATCTAGCTCACATTAGCATAACTCTCTTCATTTTCTCCACTCACCTGTATGTCACCCAACAACTTCTCTGCATCAGCAAATTTCTCTGAAGAGATAAATGCAAATTCCTTATTCTTGTTTGCATGGATGATATTGTCCGTAATAATCCGGTTGTAAGTATCGCCGATACTGTCTTCCGGAATACCCGTTTCTTCAGTAATCATGCTTTCAGGAAAGTAGTTCGAGCTGACATTGTCGAGTCCTACTACCAGCACCTTAACCGTAGCACTGCTTTCTTTACCGACAGCCTCTTTACCGGCCTCTTCAGCCTGTACGGTTGCAACGGAAGCCATAGCAAACAATCCTAAAATAATGCTTTTCACAAATGTTGTTTTCATTGTTTTTCTGCTTTTAGTTTGACGATACAAAAATAGGGATGTCATGTTACATCCCTATTTCCTGTGTGTGATAATATTATTTAGAATCGGTTACAATCGGAGCAATCCATGCTTCCGCCATTACTTTCCTGCCACCAGAGCAGCAGCTTCCAAAGGTTGGTCGGTCGTGATATAATCTACATTCAGGTCTATCATCTTTTTCATATCTTTCTCATTGTTCACAGTCCAGACATTAACCTTCATGCCCAGTTCGTGAGCCTCTTTCACCCATTCCGGATGTTTTTCGAATGCTTTATAATGATAGTCTATGCCATTAGCACCCTTTGCCTTTACGCCCTTGGGAGCGATGTCACTCTTCAGGTAAGCGATTTCCGATTTGGGAGTAAGACGAGCAAGCTGCTCACAGATATTCATGCTGAATGAGATATATTCCACCTGCTTTTCCAATCCGTATTCCTTTACCATTTTTACAGTAGTTTCTGCAATCTGGTCTTCCTGTGCCTTTGTTTTATGAGGCTTGATTTCCAGAATCAGCTGTACATCCGGCAATTTCTTTCCGGCTTCCAGATAATCGGCAAGCGTAGGAAGTTTCTCACCGTTCTTCAGTTTCAGGTCCTTCAGCTTATCGTAAGCCGTTTCACCGATAACCAGTCCGTCTATCGCATCATCGTGGTTTACTACCACCACTCCGTCGGCTGTGAGCTGTACGTCAAATTCAGAACCATATACTTTAGCTTCGGCAGCTTTTTTCAATCCTGCAATAGAATTCTGTGCCGAACCTTCTGCTTTCCAGAATCCGCGGTGAGCGATCACCTGTGTCTGAGCCTGACCTGCCAGTGTAAAGAGTGCACAGGCACAAGCCATCAGTAAATTTCTTGTTTTCATAATCATCGTTATTTATTTTCAGTTTGTTTATCAGAACGCATATCTCAACCCGATCTGAACCTGATAAGGAGTACCGTTCAGACTAGACACACCGGTATTTGCATTGACATTGTATACATACTCTTTTTTCTCCTTATCGAAGCTCTTGATGGTATAAATCTTCTGAGCTCCCAAGTTATGTCCTGCACCCCAGTCCTTGTTCAGCATATTCAGTACGTTGAATATATCGACCGAGAGTTCCAGACTGTGTTTCTTGTAGAACTGGAATTTCTTAGCCAGACGCAAGTCGAGTGTACCGTAGAATCCGTTTACTCCACCGTTACGTTCGGCTACCTTTCCGAAACTCTTGCGAATATAATCTTTTGTACTTTCCTCTACATCCGGATTAGAAAGAATATTGTTAATACCGTCTTTCAGATACTGCGGAGTATTCGGATCGTTCGGATCGTAAATATAAGCCAAATCATTTGAATCGACAAAGTCACCGTTCACATTTCCACCTACGATGAGTGAATAGCGTGTACCGCCGATACCTGAGAAGCGTGCACCCACACTGATTCCCCAGAAAGTAGGAGCTGTACCATATACTACCACTTTATGACGGAACTGATTGCTTGAATAGCTCATCTGGCTCAAATCACGCGGATCGTCTACAACCATCTGAGAAAGTGTAGCCGAGTTTGCCACGTTACCGTTGTAAGAAGTATTGTCTTTTGTATCGTTCCATGTATAGCTGAATGAAAGTTCTCCATCCTTGAAATAACGCCATGTACCATCGATAACGAAAGCAAACTGATTAACCTTACCTTCACTTACCATTTCGAGCACACGTCCTACCTTGTCGCTCTTTCTGCTCTCTTTCCAGTCGGCTACCCCTTTATCGTCAATAGTATTTGCAGGGACATACACTCCACGGTTTCCTTCGGAAGCGATACGGAAGTACGGTTCATCCACCATGTTACGGTCTACATACATATAGTTGTTGCGTCCCAGTGTCATATATCCGGCTACACTCATTTTCAAACGGTCGCTGAAGAAATGTGTATACGAGAGGTTAGCCTTATAGATAACCGGCACCTTACAGTCAGCACCATTCATGTTAATGGTAGAAAGTTTTTCCACATTCGGATTATTGAAAAGTTCGGCTCCCGGTGCTGTAGACGGATCCTTGCGGTACGAAGGGAAATCCGGACGGATGAGGTTCAGCATTTCCTGATAGTTGGAAGCTGTTTTGTCAAGTGTAATATCCAGCGAAGCAGTACGTGTACCGTCGAACACCATGTTGTTGATCATGGCATAGTTGTTGATATCGGAAGCAAAGATACCAGCACCGGCACGGATGATATCTTTATGTTTGTCATTGATATCCCAGGTAAACTGCAAACGCGGCTGAACCTGGAAAGTAGACAAGCCATTGTCTGTTCTCAATCCCAATTCATCGTATACAGTCTGATTGAACGTACCCTTGTTGAAATAAGTAGCATTATCCAGACGCAAGCCGGCAATCAGTTCAAATCCCGGGAAAAGCTTAGTCTGCAACTGTGCATAAGCACCGGCATTCAGAATGTTTTGTTTCACACGGTCGTCGGGAGTAAGATACAGTTCACGAACGTAACGGTACGGTTCCAGATTGTCGAAAGCGTCCAGTCCGTTGAAGTAGAAACGTCCGTTCGTTTCACTACCATAGCGTGAGTTCATGTGTGTATACATCATGTCTACTCCAAACGTATAATTGATTTTGTTTGTATTGTAGTAGAAATTATCGACAAGCTGAAGCACATGATTGTAGAAGTTTTCAGGGCAATAACGCTGTCCTCCCAACTGAATGCTGGTAGTAGCCGTCTTACCGTCAATCTGAGATTCTACATTGCTGACAATAGCTCGGGGAATATTGGAAGAAGGCAACTCATCGCCCGGCATAGATTCTTCCAGCGTATAAAGGTGCTGCAACTTCAGTTCATTGGTTCCTTTCGGACCTACTACCGAACGCAAGGTAGCCATGGCACTGTTGTTCAGCGAATGTACATTACCATAAGTTTCGTACAGACAGATAGAGGTATTGTCCCCCAATCCCAGATTATTCATATCGTTTACAAAGTTATCTGTAAACGTCAAAAGATTGGTAGCATTGATCTGCCAGTCTAAACGGGCAAATACGGCATCAGTGCTTTGCTTCTTATCGAAAGCCCCAAACTGAGGATTGGATGATACTCCATATTTATCGCGTGCAATTTGCAAGAAACGGTCGCGTACGTCTGTGGTCAGACTATAACGTTTTTCATCGGCAGCACTCTGGATATCGGCAATATACAGCGGACGAGAGTCTGCCTGATGATCCCATGCAATGAAGAAGTGAGCACGGTCTTTTACCAGCGCACCTCCCAGTGAAGCACCAAACTGATAAGTAGAGAAGTCATTGTCGCGCTTGTTTCCGCGGATATCATACGGGCTGGACAACCAGTTGGCACGGGCAAAAGTAAACGCGCTACCGGTCAGCGTATTGGTACCCGACTTGGTAACTGTACTCACCGTACCACCTCCGGCACGTCCGTTGGTCACATCGTACTGATTGGTTACCACCTTAAACTCACGGATAGCCTCCATAGAAATAGCATACGGCACACCGTTTCGGCTTGTCGTACTACCTCCCGAAGTCGGATTCTTTGCCGTCATACCGTCGATAGTATAGTTGGTAGACGATGCAAGCTGTCCTGACAGGCTGGAGCCGGTACTAAGTGGAGAAAGATCTACCAGCGAAGTAAAGTTACGTCCGTTTACAGGAAGCTTTGCCAGGTCGCGTTCCGTAACGGAAGTAGCAGCTCCGGTAGTGGCAATAGTATTCTTCAATGAATTTGCAACTACTTCTACCGCCTCCATCACTACACTCTCTTCTTTCAACTGAAAATCCAGTCGGAGCAAATCTCCCTGATTCAGTGTATATCCTGTTTTCTTCTGATCGCCATAGCCTACATAAGTTACCGTTATACTGTATGGTCCACCCAGCGGTAACTGCTTGATGGTATATTCACCATTCTCATTTGTAATAGAACCGGTATTAAATCCGGTTGATTCATTCTTTACCTGAATAGCAGCTCCGATAACCCCCATTCCGGTTTCATCGGTTACAATACCCGAAATGACAGCCCGGTTGTCCTGAGCCATCACTTGTCCTGCCGAAAGCAGCAAGACCATAAAAAACAATAAGAACTGTTTAAATTTTGTTGTCATCATATTCTTTAGTTAAGTGTTTCTAAATTGACGCAACAAAAGTAAAAGCCGGGTATTACACCCACATAAACGCGATGTAAAGAAACCGTGTGATTCGTGTGAAGAAACTATTACAGATCTTTTCTCACGACCTGTATACCTATGAGTACATAAAAAAGAACGTTCCGCCAAGCCTTATAAGCCTGACGGAACGTTTTCCTTATCTTCTCTTATGAACTTTGTCCAGAAACATTCCGGACAAAGCCATGCAAGTAATATCCCAAAAGATTATTTTTTCATTGATTTAATCATTGACTGAGATTCGATAGAAGTCTTAAATGTATACTTCTTATCCAAGTACTTCTTGACAGCAGCTGCGGCAGCTTTAACATCGAGGTTACCAGCTTTCTTAAACAGAACTTTCGAAGTATTCAAATCCAAATACTTGTCAATTTCTTCAACTGGTGAGTAAGTATTTTCATTTACTTCAATATCAACTGATCCAACTTTATAATTCTTTTGAGCCTCATCAATTGTCATACTAAGCACTACCCAACTACCTTCTGAAGCAAGCCACAATGACTGTCTATCTGGAGAACTATAAGCAGCAAAAGCATTCAAAATTACAGCATAGAGAGTTTCATCAGTAATTTCTTCACCCGGATTTTGTTCTTCAACTTGCTTTCTCAAATCGGCCAATTCTTCAACTGTTACCGGATAAGTAAGTGTATAAGTACCGTTAGTTTCGATGTTATTGAACAAAATCGGTCTGCCTTTCAAATCATCTACGCCCAAATGTGCAGCAAGTTCATCACCATCAAATGCCAATGCTGTCATGTCCAAAGTCAAGTTTTCAACCACCTGACCTTCTTCTGCTGTAAATCTAGTAACAACCAACTTAGTTGTTGCTGTATTACCAGCACGTCCGATAGCAGCAATTGCATATTCCTTACCAACTTCCAAAGCAGTATTGAGTGATAATTGCTGATTACCAGCATAAATACTTACATCTTCTCCCATCAGAGCAGATTCAATTTCAGCATCGCTTGCACTGCCATCGAATATAGCCAAAGCATAAGCATCGAATGTAGTAACTTTTACAGTGAATGCTACAGAAGATGCTATTTTATTAGTTACATCAATAGTAATCTGGTTATCTACCGGTGCAGCAGCAGTTGTAGCAGCGTTAACCTTTGATACAGGAGCAACCAGTTTTCCGTTTTCTACTCCGTAGCAATAGATGCAATATTCAGTAGACGGTGACAATTTAGTAAACAGATAATCTTCCATCGGACCGCTTACAAGGGCTCCTGTTGCTACCAATACATCATTCAAAGACATTCCGTACTGATCTGCCAGTTCCTGATAGAAGCTCATATCTGAATTGAACAAAGCCTCATCACTGACAAATCCTTCCATTTCTTCAGCCGGACGAATGTTAAGGAAGTATTGAGCTGACTGGTCTTTTGGCTGGATTTCGAACGGAATCCATGTAGAACCGCTTTCTCCAGGAATTGTAATAGTGAACTTTTCTTCTGCCTTAGCTCCCTGTGTAACGGTCAATTCGGCAGATGCAGCATTTTTCTCATCATCAGAATAAGTCAATGTTACTTTAGCTGTACGGTCTGCAGTTTCAGTATTTGCAGCAACAGACATGGTAACCTTACCGTCGGCAGCCTGAATATCTGTAATCCAGTCCTGATCAGAAGTTCCGCTTATTTTCGGGTTTGTACCTGCATTTTTCAGCGTATAAGTAACTTCAGCAGAACCTCCGGCAGCTTCTACCTCAATACTTTCATAACCCAACTGAATGCTGACCTTTGCTCCGGGAGTTTCTGTTCCGGGTTCTTCCGGTGTTGTAGGTTCGTTATCGTCACTACATGCAGCAAACATAAACATACTACCCAATATCATCATAGATATCGGCATCCATTTCATAAACTTTTTCATAAGCAATTTTTAATTAATAACATTTTCTCATTTCATTATAGTCATAGGTAAATCAAGCTTTCCGATACTTCTCGACTTGGTTTCATTCGTTCTGTTTTTAGGACCGGGAACGAATACACCTTTTTCAAGAATATAACGTATGCGTTCAGCCTGATCGGACGTAAACTTATTGGAGTACGAAATAGAGTAATCCATAATATTGTCCGATACGAATACGCTACCGTCGGTGCAACTCTCTCTCTGTATCAGCTCATCCAAATAATCTTTAAAGTTGGAAGTGCCCAAATAGGTAGCTACCAGCTTTTCGTAAGCAGATCTGTCGTAGGTAGGAGTATCATCGCAGTAATCAGTATCACGGCATCCCCAAAGAGATTCAGAAAAGACATGACGCAATCCCAGATAATGTCCCAGTTCGTGCGCTATGGTCATAGCTACACATCCATCGTCACCATCAGGTGTTTCAGGTGTCAGTGATACCATGTTGTATACATAGTCACTATTCACTGATATGCACTGCGGACGATTCAGGTTTTCCTGAGAGAGCGCTCCTCCTGTCCAGATTTCACAACCTTCCAAATAATCTGGAGCCAGCAGGAAGGGGAACTGTGCAATACCGGCAATGGCACTATTACTGAATTTATACAACATAATATTCATATACTCATCCGGATTCCATATCAGGTCGAGATATTTATCATCTGAACTAGACATGAACTTTTCACAATCAATAGGAATAGAAGCCCAAGGTATACGGTCCACTCCCGGTTCTTCCATCAGATTACCATCCGGATCGACTGTTGCCATGACAAATTCCAGTTTCAGATCCTGACTGCACTCACTATACAGTTTATTCACCTCATCGAGCACTGTCTGCAAGTGTCCTTCACGAACATACTGTGTAGGCATGTTCCGGTTGGAATACAATACATGAAACACCACGGGAATCTTGTAAGTTCCTCCTGCAACAAACTCCTGTCCTTTCTGAAGCACAGTTACCTCACTGGTATGAGATCCGTCCGTAGCAGAATAAGTAAAACTGAGTGTAGCCTGACGAGAATTTTGCGACAAGTTCTCCTCGACTTCCAAATTGAGTGTCTGATTGCCTGTCAATGCATCTCCGGCAGTCACCTTGCACCAATACTGGTCGCTTGTCACTTCCCAGTCAACATTACTTTTTACCGTAAGTGTCAGTTTACCTCCCTCGGAGGAGATTTCCTCTCCCCCCGATGGAGTTATTTCCAGAAACGGTTCCTGTACAGTCGGTTCATCATTGCTGTCACTACAGGAAGCCATTACACAGAGAACAAACAACAAGAGCTGTATTTTAAAAAACAGATATCGCATACAGCTTATTATTTGTACTCAAATCCAACCTTATCATTAAGCGGACACATCACTACATTGTCTACAGCAAACACGCCATCCTGCGGAGCTGTAACCATGATAACCACACGGCAGTTATCCATCTTTTCGGATGACAGTGTAAAACTGCATGAATAGTCTTCAGTGGAACCTGCCGGAAGTGAATCGCCTAGCTTATCACCGAAGGCAAGCGACGCGCTTGACTGACGCAATACATTGTTGTGTGTAGAGAAATCATCCGTCAAATCTGTATAATTTTGCTGACTGTTATCAAAAATACCATCTTCAAGCAGCCAAGCAGCCACACGGTAACTGCCACCTTCGGCTATCTTTATCTTAGCTTCAACCTCTACCTTATTAGAAGCCTTATCAGCACGTACTACAGCCGCAATAGCACTTTTGGCATCCTTTGCTGTATACGTTTCTACTACTTTTCTAATAGCATCAACATTTGCCGTTACAACATCACTTCCGTTTGTATAACAAGAAACTGTTTCACCCGGAACTAAATTAATATTCAATGTCGGGAAACCAGATACACTCAACCACTGAATAACTTTATCAGCAAAATCATTAGACATAGCATCGCGGTTATGAGCAGCGGCAAAAACAGCCATTCCATCTGAGAATGAATTATTATATTCCTTTATACTAGCCATAACAGCTGGACACCATCCACACCAGGTACCTGTAGCCTGCAATAACAGTACACGTTTCACAAATCCTTCATAACGCTCCGGTTCCGGATCGGCAGGCATAACGAGATTTTCCGATTTGGTAGCACGTACTACAATTTCAGCAGAAGTTTCACCGTTATAGCGAGCTGAGAATTTATATTCACCTTCAGTATCTGTATAGAAGCGAGTTCCAGAAAAAACCTTTCCATCCTGCAAGATTTCTGCAGCAGCAGTTACATCCTGATTACCTTTTGTTACAGTAAATTCTGTTACATCTGCTCCATCCGCTTCAATCAGGAGTGAAGTAGCGTTCAAGACCAGCATTTCTGACTCGGGTTCATCAGAAGAATTACCAGAACATCCATACATTACCAAAACCAGCAAAAATGCCACAACAGAGGACAATGCCTTTCTGCAATTGTCTTTCCAATTAATCCATATACGTTCCATAATCGCAAACCATTTTTATTGTTTCCACAAATATAAATAGATATTTTTATTTTAAACTAATTTTATATAAAAAATATTCATCTAAATAAACATTTTTACACCATATAAGCACAATACTTAGAAATAAATATACAAATAATAGCATTCACAAATCATAATGTAAGCAACAACCACCTCTTAGCATAACTTTAGAACTAGCAAGAAGAAAGTAAATAACAGTTATATTTTACATATTTTAAACACATATTGCATAAAAAGTACAAAATAAGGTATTCATGCTGACACATTGTATTTTCACCTTCCGATCCATAAAAAAAGGCGAAATAATATCTCGCCCAAGATGAAAAAAAATTCCCCTCACCATCCGGTCGGCATGGCAAGGGGAATCTTATAAAGTATTTATTTCGGCCTTAATACAAGTTATTCTTGGTGCATCAAGAATCAACGTTCGTATTGCGGCATATCCGGATTAAAATCGAGAACAGTCTGCGGAACTGGCATAATGTAGCGCAAATCGTTGGCTGGCAATGTCCAGGTCTCACCGTCAGCAGTGTGAACGATATCTTTACGGAACCAGTCTTCACGGTTCAGACGCTTCAAGTCTATCAGACGGGGAGCACCCAGCATAGCAAACTCACGACGGCGTTCGTCGATTACCAGACGAAGAGCTTCCGTACGATTAGGAGCATCTGTAGCCATTTTTAATATGAAACAGTAGCGGTTTCCCACTTCGACTGCGGAATATTCACCCCATTGCGTGCCGCTTCGCTACGAGTTTTATGCATTTCTCTCTGTGCCTCACGCAAGAGTCGTTTCAACTGCGTATACTGAGCTGTATTCCAGTTACCTCCGGTAACTCCACTCTTATCGCCATTCCGACTCGTATATTTTCCTCCCAGAAGTGTCAACGACTCATAATTCGATTTAGCCTGACGTTCCCATCTGGAATAAATACTCTGATAGGTAGAAGTACTCATTCCCTGACCACTACTGCTGCCGGAAGAAACAGACGAATCTGTATCCGTAAATGAATAATCCATCGATCCGCCTTGTGAACTAGCCGAATAGCCATTGACAGCCGCATAAGTCTGCAAAATCATATTGCCAAAATTAGCCAAGGCTCCCCAGATATTATTCGATGTAGGCGATTCTGCCTGCTCTTGCTGAGTGGTCTTACGCTTCTCTATTTCACCCTTTATGATATTATAATTCTTTCGAGCCATAGCATTGTCCGGCTCCAGATCGAGTGCTATGGAGTAAGCCTCCAGCGCTTCATCATAATGACCTAACTGATAGATGCAATATCCATAATTCATGGCGGCAAGCACATTCTTCGGATCGTTCATCATGACACGATAATAAAAATCTTTTGCTTCACCGAAGTTCTTTTTCAGCTGCAACTGGTCACCTTCAGCCATCCACTTAGTGATTGTCCATGCAGAAGCATCTTTCTGATTGTAAGCATATTTCCCTTTCTCCATAGGATTATAAACGTATCCATGTACTTTTCCGTGATCATACTTTTCGGCAAGAATCACTCCTTCCGAAAAACAATCGCCGATACTATTCAAATCAGACAGATTGAGCACGACCTTTCCCTGCGTATTGATAAACTCGTTATCGTTTACTTTGGCCAGTCCTCCGCGAAAAGGTTCACCATTCTCAAAATAACCGCCAATTTGCTTACCAGTCTTCAAATCCACATAGTAACTCATTTTCCGTTCACTATTCCACAGCAGCAATATCCCGTTGCCTACATCCGAAGGATTTGAAAGTCCCGGGAATGACTTATTCCAACGTACATTATATGTATATGGCTGTGAACTGTCGGCGTATACATACCAGTCAGGTCCCAAGTGTATAGCCTCGTTTACATACACATAACGCGGTTCCAGCACAACCTCTCCGGTATAGGAAAACAAGCCGGTATTCGAATTATCATCGCATCCGGTCAGATATCCTATTCCACTATTGCCAAAAACTGAAGTAATCGGCTTTGCCGACTGAAATGGAATCTCTTGTCCTGAAGCATTAATAATCACATACGGATGGTCAAAATCTAACCTGCCCACCATTACGTCACCAATCCAGATATCATAATCCACTATCGTATACTTGGGCTGCACCACTACCTTTCCGGTCGAAGCCTGACGGAAGCCATACAGCCCTGTCTTTTCATCTCTAAATAACTGAATCCCCTTACTGCTGACCGAAGCCTTCTGCATATTTACGGGTTCACCTTTCAAGGTATAATATTGTCTTTCTGGTGTAGAAAAGATAGCATGCCCAAACAGATACAAAGGATGGGACTCCATGGTCTGACTGGTATAAAAGTTATAGGTATAATCTTTATTATTATAAGTATATTCTACAAAGGGAAAATGATCCGATTTTATTTTCTCATACTGTCCTAAAGGAAAAATCATCTGCCCATTGTAAAAAAGACCTTCCTTCTGATCCTGTTTCACCACATAAAGTCCCTGTATGTTTTCATCCTGTTCGATAGAAGTATAAACCAGTGGAAGGATAAATCCTCCTCGCGTATTAAGAATACCGTATTTACCATCCTTTTCTACCACAGAAAAGCCATTTATGAAATCGGTCATCGACTGGTATATGCACGGTATAACTAACTTTCCAGAGGTATCGATAGCTCCATAAAGCTGCGAAGCTCCGGCATCGTAATACCCTTGTTCATTCCAAGCGTCCTGTACAATAGCCATCCCATTATGAAACTCGCCCGTACAATTGTTATCGGTCTTATGAATAACATATTTCAAACCGACAAGCGCCCATTCTCCATCTGCTAGAGCCCAGAGATGGGAAACAACAAAAAACAAGAACAATAGATACTTTTTCATCTTTACATAAATTATTTATTATAAAAAACCATTTACTTTATTTTACAACATCTCCAAACCAAAGAAAAAAATCCATTTTTCATATACACAAAGATACGCCTTTTTAAAATTCTTTACATTGACAGATAGAAGTTTTTATTCAAGGAAGTAACATTCCTCCCATTCCCTTATCGTGCTGCTACCAAAAGTAGCTGCCACAGACTACAAATCGTAATGCTCCACGAACTCTAACCGACTTTTTTCATATCTTTACCCGGTATTATTCCTCACCATCAAACAACTGTTTGCTTCAAAAAATAAAAAAAATTGCTGCAAGCGTATAGTTTTTAAGCCGGTTTACGGTCTAACAAATAGAAACAAGAAATAAAATGGATACGAAAGAACAGCAATTTACGGAAATCATCCGAATGTATGAACGGACTATTTACACCGTCTGCCACATGTTTTCAGACAATACAGACGAGGTGAACGATCTGTACCAGGAAATTCTGGTCAGACTGTGGAAGGGCTTTGATGCCTTTAAAGGAAAAAGTGACATAAAAACCTGGATCTATCGTGTCAGCCTGAACTACTGTATCAACTTCCACAACAAACAGAAGAAAGAACAGGAACGGCTGACTTTAGGTATCGACCTTCACACTAGCAGCAATCTTGAAAAAAATCTGCAAATAAAGCAACTTTATGCACGAATCAACGCATTGGGACTGGTTGACAGAAGCGTTGTCCTGTTGTGGCTCGAAGGCCTGAGTTACGACGAGATTGGCGCTATCCTAGGTATTTCTGTCAAAAACGTTTCATTCAAGTTGGTCCGCATCAAGGAGCTGTTGAAAAAAATGTCTAACATCTAAAAAAAGAATCGTATGGAAATTGATATTGAACAAGAACTTCAGATTCTGAAATCGGAATACAACACACTCAAGAAGGAGCTGAAAAAACAGGATACCCTGAATGAAAAGTTTTTCAAATCTATCAGAAAGCAGCCTGCACTGGCTGTCAGCAAGGAAATCAAAAGCAGAATGTGGCTCGATATACTGACTATACCTGCGGTTATGATTATCTGTCTGAATACGAATTTTCCGATACTGTTCGGAATACTGGTATCGCTATGGGCACTGGCCGACCTGGGAATCAGCCTGTGGGTCAGCCGGAAACTGGGAATGGACGATCTGCTGAACGACGATGTACGGACGGTGACGGAAAAAATTGCCGGCTATCGCAAGTTCTATGACTGGGCGCTCATCGGAAGCATTATTCCTCTGATCGTGATGCTTACCTATATCTTTATGCATCTGTATGCCCGTGCAGAAAACCTCGCTGCCGTTCAGCTCATCACCGTATCGGGTATTGTTTTCATCATTCTCGCCATTGCAAACACGCTGTTTCAGTATAAAAAGCATGTACAAAGGTGTAAGGAGCTGTTGAAACAATTCGAAGAGTAATGCTGAAGCAAGTACGTCACAGTAGTAATATAGAAGAATGCACAAGACTAGCGAGCTGCTGAACAACCAGAAGTAACGTGAGTTCAGAAAGCGATAAATATATTTTACTGATAATTAGAAACATAGCGATAAAATCACTAAATTTATAGTACTCAATTATAACATTTAAGCAATTACCACTATGTTTCAAAGTCTAAAATTACAGAGATTTATTGTATGGTCAATGATTCTTGCAATGAATTTGCATTGCAAGAGGATAAATACATGATTGAAGGATAGAACACTCACGAAATCGTTTTTCCAGCAATTTCATTGCCAACTCATTGTCAGTAATCGTAGTCTATTGTTTCTTTGAAAAGCAACCCGCCATTGAAGTAAACTTTATCAATGACGGGCAGCTTACTATCTTTTGATTATATGTCGCACTCACGTTGCTTATGGTATGGGTTTTAAAACCAGCATCATAGAACTACTTGTCTATACAACTCTTTCTTAGCCACCAAAAGCATCTAACAAAACCGTATATATTCCATAAATACGAGGGACAAGTATGAAAGCGATTACTATTTCATAGATCCATTTTCAAATTCAGAAACAAAAACTTTCCCGTCAACCAATTTTGCTTGAAAACGGCAACTCCCTTTGAGACCCATATCGCTGAAAAATACAGTATACCAATCATCCCCTTCTATCAATATAGATGTTACCTTAGATTTATCTTCTGGACCATCCTGCGCGCCAGTACGAAAAAGCCAAACTGCGTAGCCGCTACCATCATATTCATATTCATATGCCTTACGCAATTCAGTAAGAATCTTTTGGGAAAAATGTTCTACAACATCTTCAAAATTACCAACCTCATCGTTCCAGAAAACGTATTTGTCATATAGCTCTTGTAAAAAAGCATTCACTTGATTCTGTTCATTAACACTCACAGATTCCATGGTTGCCTCCATAGACTTTTTGAATGGTGTCTTTTGTAACAAACCGCCACACGATGCAAAGCCTACATAAGCATAAAGAATAAAAACACTAAAAATAATTCTTTTCATAACATTATAATTTAACGCGATTTCGATATAAGCGAATAAATATTTCATTGAAAATTAGCGACATAGCAATAAAAGTCTTAAATTTATAGTGACCAATTATAACATTTAAACAATTACCGCTATGTTCTCAGAGTCTGAAATTACGGAAATTTATTGTATGCCAATGATTTTTGCAAGGAATTTGCGTTGCGACAGGAAAAATATATGATTGAAGATAAGAAAGCCAGACATCGTAACAAGCCCAACCGTATGAGCGATGCAGAGATTATGATTATTCTCATTTTGTTCCACTCCGGCGGTTTCCGCTGCCTCAAGCATTATTACAAGGAATATGTATGCAAACACCTGAAACACCTGTTTACGCGCCTGGTGTCCTATAACCGTTTTGTAGAACTGGAGAAGGAAGTACTGCTTCCTCTGAGCATTTTCATTAAGAAAATCCTGTTGGGGATATGTACCAGCATCAGTTTTGTCGATTCTACAGTCCTGCGTGTCTGCCGCAACCAACGTATATTGAATCACAAGTCATTTGAAGGGCTTACCGAGCGTGGGAGAAGTTCAACGGGATGGTTCTTCGGATTCAAATTGCATCTGATAATCAACGAAAAGGGCGAAATCCTGAATTTCATATTCACTCCCGGAAATATGGATAACAGCGAGCCGTTGAAACAAGGCAAGCTCCTGAAAAACATAAAGGGGAAATTATGTGCCGACAAGGGATATATCGGGCAGGAACTGTTCGAGAATCTTTTCCTTAACGGCATACAGCTTGTCATCAAGATCAAAAACAATATGAAGAATTCCCTGATGAGTATAGCCGACAAGATTCTGCTCAGAAAAAGAGCTTTGATTGAAACGCTCAACGATGAACTAAAGAACATTACGCAGATTGAACATTCCAGACATCGTTCTTTTAATAACTTTATTGCAAATTCATTGTCGGCTATCGCAACATACTGCTTTTTTGAAAAGAAACCCACCATTGACGTAAATTTTGTCAATAACGGACAACTTGCTATTTTTTGATTTTATATCGAACTCACATAAAAGCATCATTTTTCACAGGAACTCTGCAAACCGTTCGACCGCTCCTTCCTCCTAACAAATAAAAAGTAGCTGGACTCTCTGTGGAAAACAAAGAATCCGGCTACTTTGGGTTTTGCCAGGCGGGATAATATCCGTTCTCCGGCAAATTCTCACTTTCAGATAAGGATTACGTCTTCACGCAATCCTTTTTTATACTCTATATTCCTGCCCACCTTTTCCCTAAAAAAACATCAGCACATTTTAGGAAAAACAGGGGCAGGAATTATTCTTTTTTGTACAGATTTCAGCGAAAGATCATCATCTTTTGCTGACGGTTTCAGAGTGTGACGCCACGTTTCAGCTCATCTTCCACCACCGCCATCATACCTTCTACCTGAGCCAGGGCAAACATACGCCCGTGGAACGAGTAACCGGCGTTGTAGCCCTTGTCTTCGTCGCCCAGCATCATGCGGCCGTGGTCCACACGCATGGGGAGTCCCGGATTTTCCTGCTCGAAGATACGGATCAGGTCGATGAGGTGACCACGTCCCGACAGGTGCGAACTCTCGATGAAGTTGCCTCCCGGCATGGCAGCCGTACTGCGCAGATGTACGAAGTGAGTACGCTTGGCAAACTTCTTTGCCAGCTCGCGCGTATCGTTATGCTCGCCTGCGCTGAGCGAACCCGCACAGAAGGTCAGACCGTTATGCGGATTATCTACCGCACGGAGGAACCAGTCGATATCTTCTTCGTTGGTCACGATACGCGGCAGTCCCAGAATCTGGAAAGGAGGATCGTCTGGATGCACGCACATGTTTACGCCGTACTCCTCGCACACCGGCATGATGGCCGAAAGGAAATAGCGCATGTTTTCACGCAGTGCATCACGGTCGATACCGTCGTAGAGCGACAGCAGACGTTTGAAGATAGCTACCGGATTCTTGTCGCCCTCACGAATATTGCCGTTCACGAAGCCCTGTGTCTTCACGATGATAGCATCTACCAGTTCGTCCTTTTCTGCTTCGGTAATTACCTTGTCCAGCTCTGCCACCTTGCGCAGTTCTTCTTCCGTATAGTCTTTCTCGGATCCCTCACGTTGCAGGATGCGTGTATCGAAGTAAGCAAAGCGTACACGGTCGTAGTACAGCGAGCTGCTGCCGTCGGGCCAAGGATGCTGCAAATCGGTGCGCACCCAGTCTATTACCGGCATGAAGTTGTAGCACACAGTCTTTACGCCGCACTTGCCCAGATTGGCAAGGCTCACCTTATAGTTTTCTATCAGCTGGTCGCGCTCCGGTCCTGCGTATTTGATAGCCTCGCATACCGGAAGACTTTCTACTACCGACCAGCGCATGCCGTACGATTCGATATACAGCTTCAGGTCGTTTATCGCTTCCACCGTCCAGATTTCTCCGTTCGGCACATCGTGAAGGGCGGTTACGATACCCTCCACTCCTATCTGTCGGAGCATGGAAAGCGTAATTTTATCTTTCTTTCCAAACCATCTCCATGTTTTTTCCATCATAATGCTCTGTATGTTTATCGTTGCTGCTGGAGTAGCCTGCACTGCCCGCCTTCGCAAGGGGCGGATACGAACTGATCCGGCATGAACGTTCTTATTATCTTTTTATTTTATACTCGCCCGAAACATCAATGCTGTAACGAGTGTTTTAGCTTTTACTTTCGGCTACAATAATTTAAACCGACCCGAAACATCAGTGCTGCAACGAGTGTTTTAGCTTTTACTTTCGGTTACAATAATTTTAACCGACCCGAAACATCAATGCCGCAACGAGTGTTTTAGCTTTTACTTTCGGTTACAATAATTTTTAACCAGCCCGAAGCATCAATGCTGCAACGAGTGTTTCTGACCTCTTATTTTCTATCTCCTTAGCTTATACACCGCTGAAAGCACTGAATCCACCGTCAACTGCCAGTACGGCTCCGGTAATGAAGCTTGCCGCGTCGCTGCAAAGGAACTGTACTGCTCCGTTCAGTTCGGAGATATCGCCGAAGCGCTTCATCGGAGTCTTGGCAATCACCTTCTGGCTACGTTCGGTCAGCGAGCCGTCGGGATTGATCAGGATAGCACGATTTTGGTTGCCGATGAAGAATCCCGGTGCAATGGCGTTTACACGAATCTTTTCGCTGAACTTGATAGCCATTTCCTGCGCCATCCAGCGGGTGAAGTTCTCTACCGCACTCTTCGCCATCGAATAGCCCGGCACACGGGTAATCGACTCGTAGGCTGCCATCGATGATACGTTGACGATGGCTCCGTACTGCTGGCGTGCCATGATTTCACCAAATACCAGACAAGGGTATACCGTACCGTTGAGATTCAGGTCGACCACCTTGTCGAGATCTTCCACCTTCATATCGAAAATGTTCTGGTCGACGGTGAGTGTACCTCCGGGAATGTTTCCTCCGGCTGCGTTTACCAGGATGTCGATGCGTCCCCACTGCGAAAGTACCTGCTCTTTCACAGCTTGCAGACTTTTGATATCAAGCACATTACATACCGTACCCGCTACCTCACTGCTCACCGTACGAAGACGTTCGAGTGCCGCATCCACACGGTCCTGATGTGCTCCTATAATAATGACTTTGGCTCCTGCACGCAGAAAACCTTCGGCAATGTTGCTGCCCAATACGCCGGATCCGCCTGTTACTACGGCTACCTTTCCGGCTATGCTAAACTGTTCGTTCATGATCTGATTTGTTTTTTCGATTGTCTGTTGCAAAAATAGCGTGAATTTACAGACTTAGTTATGCGTATTTTTGCAAGAGTTTTGCGTATTTTTGCAGAGAATCCTTTACAGACTGCCATGAGAAAGATACTGAACGAACGCATTGCCATCTCCAGCTCGAACCCGATACGGGCACGTTTCTACGACTATCGCGGATTTACCTATCCGTGGCATTTCCACAGCGAATACGAACTGATGTACGTGGAGCAGGGCTACGGCAGGTGTCTGGTGGGCGACAGTATCATCGATTACCGGGCGGGCGACCTGATTTTCTTCGGGTCGGGACTTCCTCACTGTATGCAGAACTGTCCCGAAGCTCAGGAAAACGAAACATATCACGTCTGCGGAGTAAATGTTCAGCTGGAAAAAGATTTCATGCAGTATTCGTTCTCGCACTACACACAGTTTGCCTCCATCCGTTCGCTACTGGAGAAAGCACACCGCGGTATCCGCTTCCCGCTTGCCGGAAAAAGCGAGATAACCGACTGCCTGAAGCGTATTCCCGTATCGCACGGAGTGGAGCAGATTATACAGATTCTTACACTGCTGCAAGCTCTCTCGGCTTTCCCCCGCAAGCAGTTTGCAGCCTCTCCCAACTATATCCCCGACCCGTCGGTGTTCGGCGACAAGAAGATAGAGAAAATCATCGCTTACCTGAACAAGCGTTATACACAGCCTGTCAGCCTGAGCGAAATTGCCTCGTACACGGCTATGAACGAGGCGGCTTTCTGCCGGTACTTCAAGCAGGAAACCGGCAAGACATTCAAGCAGTACATCCTCGACATGCGTATCGGCTATGCCTGCAAACTCATTGCTGCCGAACGGATGAATATCTCGCAAATCAGTCTGGAATGCGGATTCGAATCGACGGCACACTTCAACCGTATCTTCAAGCGTACCACCGGCATGTCGCCTACCGAATACAAGGAGAGTATCTTGTAAACAAACCTTACATAAGAGTTAAAGGCTCTTAAAAATCGAGGTATATAAGGTTACAAGTTATCGGTGGTTTTTCTACCTTTGCCGGCAAAATTCAACAACAAGGGAACAACAAATATGAAAGCTATCATTCTTGTCAATACAGTTCGCTACATCAATAAAATCCACGATTTCCATGCGTGGGGAGCAGCTGCATTGATTTGATTCTACCCCTCCTGCGCTTTATCCCGTTGTTTGTATCAATTCAGTAAAAATCCAATAAACATTTTATTTGTATGAGCAAAAAAAGCAGGCTCATAGTGCTGTGTGGTGCAGTACTATGCAGTCAGTATCTGTGTGCCCAGTCGCGTACGATGGGCATCGAAGAAATGTTTCGTCTTGCCGACGAGAACAGTAAGAGTATCCAGACGTTCCGCACCGGAAAGGAAGTTGCCGACGAGAACCTGAAAGCTGCCAAGGCACAGCGGTTGCCCGACATCAGCGCGTCGCTTTCGGGCAGCTACTGGGGAAACGGAAAGCTGTGGGACCGTGATTTCAGCAACGCTACCAAGATAGAAATGCCGCACTGGGGAAACAATTTCGCCCTCGAGGCACAGCTGGCGGTCTATGCCGGAGGAGCCATCAGCAGCGGTATCGAACTGGCGGAGCTGGAGAAGCAACTGGCGGAAATGGACTGGCAGAAGAATCGTCAGGATATCCGCTTCCTGCTCGTGGGACATTACCTCAATCTGTATAAGCTGAACAACCAGATCGAGGTGCTGCATAAGAATCTGGAACTGACCGACCAGATAATCGCCAACATGCAGGCACGGCTGGAACAGGGTACGGCATTGCAAAATGATATCACACGCTATGAGCTGCAACGGGAAACGCTCCGCCTGCAACTAGCCAAGGTGGAGGATGCCTGCAAGATAGCCAACCATCAGCTGGTCACTACCCTGCACTTGCCCGAAGGAACGGTGGTACAGCCGGACACTACGCTGAACGACAGTCAAATTCAGACGCTGAGCGAGGCTAGCTGGCAGGAGCTGGCGGCACAGAACAACCTCAACTTGCAGCAGGCTGAAACGGGTATCAAAATCAACCGTCAGCGGGAGAAGCTGGAGCGTTCGGAACGGTTGCCGAAAATCTCGCTCATGGCTTCCGAACACCTGGACGGACCGATTACCATCGAGGTTCCCGTGCTCGACAATAATTTCAACTACTGGTTTGTGGGTGTGGGCGTGAAGTACAACATCTCTTCACTCTTCAAGAACAACCGCAAGCTGAAGGCGGCCCGCCTCAACGTACGGAAGGCGCAGGAAACCTATGAGCTGGCACAGGAGCAGACCAATCATGCGGTGCAGGAGAGTTACGTGAATTTCCTCACGTCGTTTACCGACTTGCGCACGCAGCAGAAGAGCGTGGAGCTTGCCGACGAGAATTACAGCGTGACGAGCAACCGCTACCAGAACGATCTGGCTCTGCTGACGGATATGCTGGATGCCAGCAACATGAAGCTCAGTGCCGACATGGGACTGGTAAATGCGCGTATCAACGTGATTTTCAATTATTATAAGATGAAATACATTACCCACACGCTGTAAGTTTTACACACGCTGTAAAGCTCTTACACGATAAAAAGCTTGCACCAGCTGTAAGTTTTACATACGCTGAAAAGTTCCTGCATGATATAAGGCTTACAAACGCTGCAAAGCTTATACCCGTTATCAGGCATTGCAGGCTGATAAAGAAAAATTACAGAAACAGAGGTTGAAAGTCATCCTATTTATACATTACACATACTACACTTTATAACAAACATACCATTATGGCTACAAGAAAAGTTCAAAAACTCATTTACAATACCGTTATCATCTGCCTGCTGGCAGTGGCACTTATCTACGTATGCTCACGCTTCGTTCATCCGGGCGTGGAATATACCGACAATGCTCAGGTGAAACAGCATATCACACCCGTAAATACCCGCGTACAGGGTTTCATCAAGCAGATTTGTTTCGAAGAGTATCAGCCGGTACACAAGGGCGATACGCTGGTCATCATCGAGGATGCCGAATTCAAGCTGCGTCTGGCTCAGGCGGAAGCCGACCTTACCAACGCGCTGTCGGGACAGCAGGCTACCAGCATGGGTATCGCTACCACACAGAATAACCTGCGGGTGAGTGATGCCGGCATCGAGGAGGCACGCGTACAGATGGAAAATGCCAAACGCGACTACGAGCGTTACCAGAAACTGTTGCAGCAGAAAGCGGTCACCCGTCAGCAGTACGACAATGTAAAGACAGCCTACGAAGCCAGTCAGGCACGCTACGAACAGGTGCTCCGTGCCAAACATTCTACCTCGCTGGTGAAAAGTGAACAGACTCACCGTCTGGGACAGAACGAAGCGGCTGTCCGTCTGGCACAGGCTGCCGTCGAACTGGCACAGCTCAACCTCAGCTATACGGTCATCGTAGCTACCTGCGACGGCGTGACGGGCAAGAAGGATATTCACGAGGGACAACTGGTGCAGCCGGGACAGACGATGGTAGATATCGTCGACGGAAGCGACCTCTGGGTAATCGCCAACTACCGTGAAACTCAGCTTCCTAACATCAAGGAGGGCTACAAAGTGACACTTACAGCCGATGCCGTACCGGGTGTGACCTACACGGGTGTGGTGGAATCGATTTCCGACGCTACCGGAGCGGCTTTCTCCCTCATCCCGCAAGACAATGCTACGGGCAACTTCGTAAAGGTGGAGCAGCGTGTACCCGTACGTATCAGCCTGAAAGAAAACAGTGCCGACAAGCTGAAACTGCTGCGTGCCGGATTCAATGTAGAATGTAAAGTGAAATACTGATATGGGAGCACCTGTACTGAACGGACCGTTTACGATGCCGATGTTCCGCAACTTCGTGCCTCGTAAGCTACAGCCGTGGATATATGTCTTTTTTGCTGTCACCTTCCAGCTCTCGGGCGGGCTTTATCTGGGCAGCCTGAATCAGATGATAGGCGAAACCTCCCTGATGCGCGAAGACTTACTGATGTGCCTCTACTGCAACCTGGCGGGGATGGCGGTTTACTTTCCCCTGCTCTTCCGCATGAAGTTCCGCTTCACCAACAAGACGCTGCTCACGGCCGCTTCGCTGGGAGTGATGGTGTGCAACCTCATCGCGCCGTATACGACTTTCCTGCCGCTACTCTGGACGCTTTGCTTCATCGAAGGCATCTGCAAAATTCAGGGAACTTTCGAGTGCATGTCGAACATCCAGCTCTGGATGACTCCCAAGCGCGACTTTACCGTGTTCTTCCCGCTGCTGCACATCATTATTCTGGGCAGCATGCAAGTATCCGACATTATTGCCACACATCTCATGTACTATTATCACTGGAGCCACATGCATTGGTTCATGGCAGGACTCATGCTGGTAAATCTGATTGTACTTGGAAGCTGCACACGCCACTTCCGCATCGTCAAGAAATTCCCGCTGTTCGGTATCGACTGGCTGGGAGCGGTTCTCTGGGCGGCCCTGCTGCTTGAAATCGCCTACTTCTTCGACTACGGCGATTGGTACGACTGGTGGAACAGTCCGGTAATGCAGAGACTGGCCGTCGCTATCGTCATCACCCTGGGATTCTGCATCGGACGTATGCTGCACATCCGCCATCCGTACCTCGAACCGGAGATGTGGAGCTACCGCCACCTGCTGCCCATTCTGATTCTCATTACGCTGGTAGAAGCCTTCCTTGCCACCGAACATGTGCTGGAAGAAGTATTTTATGAAGAAGTAATGCACTACGAAGAGATGGTAGCCATGCAGCTCGACTGGCCCATGCTTGCCGGCATACTGGCAGGCTGCCTGTTCTCCTACTGGTGGATGCACGTACGCCGTTTCAGCTACCTGCGCCTCATCACCGTAGGTATCGCCTCGCTGGCATGCTACCTGCTCACGTTCTATTTCGTCCTTTCGGCAGACATTCACATCTCGCAGCTCTTCCTGCCTACGCTGTGCCGAGGTTTCGCCTATGCCATCCTGAGTGCCACGTTCATGGTATGTCTGGAAGAGATTATGACCTTCCGCCACTTCTTTCAGGCACTGAGCGTATTCAATATGCTGCATATGATTGTGGGCGGAGTCATGGGAGCAGCTCTCTATGCACGCGGACTGTCGTATTACATATCCGACAACATGGCACGCTACGGTTCCGCTATCGACCGTGTGTCGTTCAGCAGCCAACCTTTCGCCTTCGACCGCTTCATCGAGAGTTTCGTTCCCCAGATGATGGAAGTCAGCATCCGCCAGATTTATGGCTGGACCATCTACGCCTGCCTCTTCCTGCTGTTGCTCTTCCTGCTCTACGATGCTCCCGTACGCCGTGAGCTGAAGCTCATGCCCAGCTGGAGAAGCCTGCGCAAGGAAGCTGCCATGATGTTCGGGAAAAACAATAAGCCTTCGATTTAAAATCATTGCTGTCCGATAAAACTTTTTAAGTCATCAATAATTTATTGATATACATAAAATTAAGCAACAAGCTTAACAAGAAAACTTACCTATAAGAATAACACTGATAACCAGGCCATTCAATATATTTATTGGACACTAATATTTTAAAATAAACTGAGACTGCCTCAAAAATGAAGTACAGTTACGAACAAAGGCTTATAATAGTTACAACATAAAAAAACTCCTGCTTTTAGTCCAGTCATTGAAATAAACAAAGACTAAAGCAGGAGATTTTTATTTCTGAATCATTGCTGCCCGACAAAACTTTCAAGTCATCAATAACTTATTGATATACATAAAATTAAACACCAACTTTAGCAAGAAAACTTATCTATAAAAACAACACTGATAATCAGGCTAATTAATATGTTTATCGGACACTAATAGTTCTAAATTTCAATCTATAAGATTTTTACTTTCGCAGTTCCATTTTGAGACAACTCAAAGTGCCTAGCGCAAAATGTATACAGCGACTGTTTCAGACCTTATACATCCACTTATTCAACAGCCACTTGCCTTCACACCCGTCCAGCAATAAAAAAGTGAGGGCTACCCCTATCACTAGGAATAGCCCTCTAATGATTCTTTAAGAGAGAAATTAATAGAGAAAATTATTATTTATGATAACCAAACGGAGTTTCCTGATTGGTTACAACGATTACATTCCGTTCATTGCCAACTTCAGTCATCGTAATCTTGGTCGGATTTTCAATATCATCCGGTTCTACTTTAAATGTAACAGGATCAAAATAAGCAAACGGCATCACAGCATACAATAAACCAGCATTTGCAAATTCTACACCTTTTGAGTCTCCCATACCAGTCAAAGTAAGACTTATTGTATTTTCATCAACTGTAGTAGTATTCAATTCAAGCAAACCTTGTTCACCACCAACAACCATACTTACAGCTCCTGATCCCGGTGCAATAGTCAAATATTCCAAAGTCTTATTTGGATAAGCAGTAGCTGCCATTTCCATTGCTTTATCTGCATAAACTTTTCCAAAATCACCCATATTGTCATAAGTCAGATACCACGGACCTTCACCTTGGAATACAGAGGCAGGCGTAATATAAGGAACCAACTCAACTCCGTCAGCTTTCCACACATTAGCAGTTGCATCATAAGACAGTTCTGAAACAGAACCTCCACCTAATGTTATTGGAGTATAAAATTTAAGTCCAGTCGGTGTTTGAATATATGAAAATATTTCAGTTACTTTCTCACCATCTTTTACATAGCTAAATGATAATGTTCTATAAGATTTTGTTCCTACAAATTCTTCACCATTCACTTTGTATTTAAACTGGCTATACTTAACCAAAGCTTCAGCCTCAGCAATAGAAGTCAGATAAGCTTCCCATGTCACACTTTCCTGTAAAGGAGTCATACGAATATAGTTACCTGTCTTCTTACCCTTTAATACGACTTCTTCATTAGAAGCAGACATAACAGTAAATTCATAATCACCCCCCATACCAGTTCCGGTAGCTCCTATTCCAGAATTAGGTTCTGCAAAAAAATGAAAGATTTCATTATATGTATCAAACGTCAATACAGGTCCGGCTTGTTCTTTCAGTTTATAAAAGCTAGTAGCCTTTTGAGAAGCATCCACAATATCAGCAGAAATTGTAACATTCCCATCCTCAGTAAAAGAAGCCAAAACATTATATCCTCCATAAAGTAGCTGTGAAGAAGGATAATATTCCATCAACCATCCATTAGGAGCTGAAACCAATACTTCTTTAGCCTCCTCCAGTTCCTTTTCTATACGATCCGCAGAAGTTCCTTCAAACAAGCTCTCTGTTTCCGATGTACAACCAGCCAACCCGAACGAGCAGATCAGTACAACTAAATATATAAATTTCTTCATATTCATCTAGATTTAATTATTTTAAAGTGGTCCAGTCCATATCTGCTACATGAGATGCACGTTCTTGCACCAAATCATGCAATGCTTCAATATCTATTCCCCATGAATCTGTCAAATAAGTAGTGATCAAATCCAATTTTTGAAGAATCAGAGAACTACCGGTTTCTCCAGCATCTTTCAACAAAGCCTGCCATTGATCGTCAGGATAAACCACATAAGTAGCCAGTGTTTCTACAAAATCCTCATCCGGATCCTTTGCCGCATATCCTCTTACGAATCCTCTCTGACGGATTTTAAGAAGAGCATCACCATTCTCCCAGTTTACCCAGTCTTCACCAACATATTTTCCTGCTGTAATTTCATTGAAGTCAGTAGAATAGTTCTTAGTCTGATGCAGGATATGAGCAAACTCATGATGCATAGTTTTAAAATACCATTGATTCAATACATCTATGTCTGGATTTTCCACATCCAATGAGTTAACATTGAACAATGTAATTTTCATACCACCTTCAGCTGTACCAAGTACTACAGAACCATTAGATTCATATTCACCCGAACCAACAAAATGCATTACTTTCGGACAATATGTAGGAAGAAATTCCGGATAAGTCAGCTCCTCATATACATCCAGCCATAAATATTTCACCAACTGTGCCAGTGCTATAGACTTATTATAATCTGCCGGAGTCACATTATAGTTCAAATCCGATTCAATATCAGAAAAACGATATTTCAAATCAATATTGTACGGAGCCACATAATTTTCCAGAATCCAGTTATCAAATTCATTACGCTCCGGCGATTCAGTATTAAAAATACTGTTAGGATTCAGTTCATCTTCGCTACATGATACCATTGCCAATGCAGCGGCAAATATCCAGCATAAATATTTTATCTTTTTCATAATACACTCCTTTCTTTTTGTTATCTAGGGTTAGCTTCCAATCCTGCTGCAATTACATCCTGCGGCAACTGGAATGCGCGACGTGGATCATCTTTCGATAAAACAACCGGATCCATTCCATCACGTACATGAGAAATCTCAATACCATAACGCTTGATATCCATCCAGCGAGAACCATCATGGATTAATTCCATACGACGCATCTGAAGCACACAGTGAATAAAGTTTTCCTGCTTGGTATTGACAAAGGCAAAAGGAGGATTCAGATGTTTCTTTACGGTACTCTTACTAACATCTGTCAAAGGCTGTGGAGCATAGTCCAAATCTGCATAAAAACTATTCACACTACTTTCTGTCAATGTTTTAGGAAGTCCGCTTGCACCATCGTTAACCTGAGCATTTACCCAATAATTCATATACTCTACAGCTTTTGCATAATCAGGTTGCTGTTTCAGAATATTAGCTTCAATACAACAAAGCAATGTTTCATTTGTACTGAATGGAACAATTACCGCATGACGATAGCCAATGCCGTTTACCTTATCCGTATATTCAAAGTACATACGGTATTTGAAGAAACACAATTTCTGAGTAAATCCATACAATCCGCTATAGAACATTATTGCAGAAGAATTTCCCCATGGACCACTTGCCCATAAAGTTTCTGACTGTGTCAGGGCCTGACTCATACCATATCTCCTTGACATATCATATGGACCATAAATATAAGGCCATGATGAATAAATCGGAGTAATCAGCAAGTTTGCCTTAGAAGATGCAGAGATATAAGCATCTGCTCTTTCTTCGATTTCTGTAATAGTACCCAAATCATTTTGGAGATAACGTAAGTTACTAGCCGGATTGTTTCCTAATACCTGAGCTCCATATTCCAAAACCTTTTCATAATTCGATTTATCAGGCTGTACATAGAACAAATAGAAACGTGCAGCGAAGGCATATGCAGCTTTCTTGTTAAAATGATATTTAGGAACTGAATAAACATTGTCTTCTATAAGAGGAAGACCTTCAAGCAAATCGGCTTCAATTTTCTGATATGTTTCTGCAAGCGTTCCACGTTCATAAGAAACCGTAACAGTAGTTTCGGGTTCAGTTACATAAGGAATACCCAATTTAGCTACAGCTGTTGCCGGATCATAGGCTTCACAGAAGATATTAGCCAAAAGGAAATGTGCATAAGCACGACACAGCAGTGCTTCTCCCTTTTGTGGATTCAATGAAGTCGGATTTCCCATTTTTTCTATTGACTTCAAGGCCTGATTGGCAGCAGCAGCTGCTGCATAACATTTTTCCCATAAGCCTGTCGGGGAATCAGAATCTACATCGCTTTTAATATCATTCCACAAATAAGCATCTTCCTCCATCTGATATTCGAAACCATACATCGAACCATTATCAGTTGTATTATCCGAAGCTTTTTCGAAAATCAGCAATGGGTAAGTCTGTGGATAGGCAGAAACCAAAAGGCTTGCCACCTGTGATTCCGTATTAATTTCCGCACGGTTATCAGGCACTGTATCAAGGAAATCGCTACACGAAGCGAAAGCCCACGCCATCAATAAAGCAGCACTGTATGTTTTTATATTTTTCATCATAATTTTCTCTTTTAAATCAAATTAAATACCCAATCTCAAAGTCAAAGTAAACTGCTTAGGAACAGGAGCAGCCACACCACCGGTGTTGAAGAATTCCGGATCCTGACCGTTCAGCTTCTTGTCGGCATAAATCAGGAACAGGTTGGTTGCCTGAAGTTTCAGTGACAGGTTGCTCAGTTTCATACGGCTGGCCAGTGATTTCGGGAAATCATAGTTCAGTGAAATTTCCTTCATACGGATGAAGTCACCTTTGGCGATACGTTCTGTAGAGTAGTTGTATGCATTGTATGCACGACTCAACTGAGAATCCTGACGGTTCATACGTGTATCGGCAATAACCGGTATATTTGTAATATTTTCGTCACCCGGCTTAGTCCAACGATTGATAAATTCTTTCGGAGTTGCATCCAAATCACTGTATGTGTTGCTGAATACCGGATCCAGACGGATTACATTTCCGAATGAGTAAGTGATAAATACATTCAACTTAAAGTTCTTGTAGGTAAATACGTTACCGAAACTACCGGTAATTGTCGGATCGGTCGGACCTTCGTAAACCAGATGATCTTTTACGTCTGTTTCCTGGAAATTGATATTACTTACTGTCACTTCACCGTTCTCATTGATGAATGTCGGAAGACCTTGTTCGTTCAGTCCCTGAAAATTCATAGAGAACAATGAACGTACCGGATAACCTTCCAAAGCAAAACCAGTACCCGAAATCATATCAATTACTCGTGAATTGGCATCCAAATCAGTAACCTCGTTCTTCGCGTTAGAGAAGATAAAGTCGGTATTCCATTTGAAGTCGCGTGTTACAATGTTTCTTGTAGACAATGTAAATTCTACACCGTGTGATTTCATGCTGGCAACATTGGCATATTTTGCAATTTCACCTCCCACACCTTGAGTATTTACAATACCGATCAAGTCGTAGTTATTACGCTTGTACCAGTCCATAGCCAGATTGATACGGTTATCCAGGAAACCGATTTCAGCACCGATATTCAACTCATGTTTCTTTTCGTAAGTCAGCTCATCATTTTCCAGCTGAGTAATCTGCATACCTGATTCTGTTACATTTGCAGAAGGACGATATGGATTATAACTGTTGATGATAGCCAAAGAGTTGGATACTTCAGCCGGAGCACGGTCGGCAGTCAGTGAGTAAGAAGCCTTCAAAGTCAGATTAGACAGGGCCGGTCTCAGGTTTTCGAACCAGCTTTCTTCGTGTGCGTTCCATGCACCCGAAACGTTCCATGTAGGAAGCCAGCGTGCCGAACGGCTCTTACCCAGCTTGTTAGAACCTTCATAACGGATTGTACCGTTTACTGTATATTTACCCTGCCATGAATAAGTAGCTGTACCGAAGAAAGCCACGTCACGAGAGCGGGTTGCTGTAACAGTATAATAAGCTGCATTTTCTTCCTGTCCTTGTTTGAAGTACAGATAATCGTAAGAAGGAAGCATACCCATATCATACTACAAACCTACACCCTGGAACCAAGTCTGTGTACGGTCGGTAGCGTTCAACTCCATACCACCGAAGAAGTTGAAGATATGGTTTTCATTAAATACGTCATTGTAGCTGGCAGTAGCACGGAAGTCGTAACTGTTCATGCCATATTTAGTTTCACGGTAAAAACCTCCCACCGGAAGAACTGTTTCAGGCAATGCATTCGAAACATCCGGATCAGTATACAGCCACGGGTTGGCGTCACGCATTGTCGCGTCATCCATTGCACGGTAAGCCCATGCCTGGTTAGAATAGTCAGTAATCTTGTGAGCCTGAGTAGTAGTAGAATACTTGTAAGCACCCAGCACACTCAGTTCTACCTTATTGATAGGTTTGTATTTCAATTCACCCTGGAATTTCATATCTACTACATCCAGGTCCATATAGTTGTTTTCCAGTTCATGCAAGATGTTGAACGGCGCATAGTTACGTACGTAGTATTCATTCGGGTCGAGTGCACGTGAAGTATTCAGCGCGTAAGAATACGGGTTGATATCGAAGTCACGTTTTACTTCACCACTTACAGGGTCCAGATTCGAGCTCAACGAACCCGGTGCACGCTGTTTACGGTAAGAAGCGTTACCGATCAGGTTCAATGAAACTTTCTTCGAAATATTATACAAAGCATTCAGGTTGGCAGTGTAACGCTGTACCTTGCTCTGTTTGGTCCATCCCGGATCGTTCATCACACTCAGTGAAGTATAGTACGAAGCCTTTTCAGTACCACTTGTCATACTGATTGCATGGTTCTGCGAAATGCTGTTGTTGAACAAAACATCAAACCAGTCTGTATTTCTGTATTCAGCCTCGCGCAGATAAGCATTTCTTGCTTCCGGAGTGTTCGCCAGTCCAAATCCTGTGTTTGCGTCGTAACTGTTGATCAAATGATACATCTTACCATATACACCACTGTTGGAAGCACGGTATACATCCGAGAAGTTCAGGTAACCGTTGCTTTCCAGTGTCTTATATACGTCCATCTGTTCCTGAGAGTTCATGATGTTGAAGTTACGGTAGTTCGGTTTCAGACGCATGGTGAATTCACCTGTATAGCTGATCTTGTTAGAACCTGCCTTACCTTTCTTGGTAGTAACGACAATCACACCTGCCATGGCACGAGCACCATAGATAGAAGTAGCCGAACCATCCTTCAGGATCTGGAAGCTTTCGATATCGTCAGCATTCAAACCAGAGATAGCCGAACTGATCAGTGTAACGGCATCACCCGAAGACAAATCGTCAGCACCTACTTCCGTTACATCCTCCATGATGACACCATCTACTACCCACAACGGTTTAGAGCTACCGTAGATAGATGTGGCACCACGTACACGGATTTTCGGAGCTGTACCGAAAGTACCTGATACGTTCTGAACCGATACACCGGCTGCACGTCCTTCCAGGGCACGGCTGATTTCCGGCACACCGTCAAGTTTAGAGTCTTCGGCAGATATTTTTGTTGACGCACCTGTAAATAATCGCTTGTCCATACGCTGCATACCGGTAACTACGACTTCATCCAGTACCTCTGTATCCGATTCCAGTACCACCTTCATATTATTTTTGGCAGCTACTGTCTGCGATTTCATACCGATATAGCTGATTTCAAGTTTAGCCCCCTTGTTAACTTTCAGCGTAAACTTTCCGTCGATATCCGTAATTGTACCATTAGAAGTTCCCTTAACCAAAATAGAAGCTCCCACGACAGGCATGTCATCCTCCGCAGACACCACGACACCTGTCACTTGTACAGCCTGAGCTATCGCCAGACTTATGCCTATTAACAAAAAGGCACAAAAAAGTGTAATTCGCTTTTCCATATTCTAATAAAATTTTAATAACGGACGCAAATATACATATCATTTCATTAAAAAACAAAAAATTAAAGCAAAATACATAAATATTCTTGCATATTCTATAAATTATCAAATAGACAGTTTCAGCTTTATTTTTTACTATAAATACCGATATTTTACTAACATATTGAACATTTTTATGCCCTCTTCGAGAATCTATGGATAAAACCATATAAAAATAAACAATAACAAATATTTAAAAAATAAGGGACTCCTTAAAAGAGCCCCTTACAGCAAATCACTATAAACCAAACATTTATACTAGTGTTAAAATTTAATAATACATATATTTATTTTACATATTACATTTTGATAGCTTTTTAACATAAAAACATATCATTGTAACACTGTACATAAATTTTCTTATAATTCCGTCCCAACATCAAAGCAGGGACACACCTTCGTCCACTCTTCCGGTTCTATCACCCCGTCACCGTCCAGGTCCGGACTCAGGTCGCGATGTCCTACTATCCGGCGTGTCTGGAAGTCCATGGCAAGCACTCTCACCAGCACCCTGAGCGAACGCTTCTGAAGTTCCGTACGTGTATCGGCAGGACGTCCCTGCTCGTCCAGTCCTCCTTCGTAGCACACACCGATACTGTGCTGGTTGTATCCTTTGGCATGCGCTCCGGGGCGGTCTACCGGACGCATCGTACATATTTCTCCGTCGCGCCTTACATAATAATGATACCCGCATCCGTCGAACCCGCGCTGCCGGTGCATTTCCTCCAATTGACGGGGCGAGAGCGGAACATCCGCTCTCGTTGCCGAACAATGAATGACAATCATGTCAATCTTTCTCATCACATCCTCCTTTCTTTCCGGTCAGTATGCAATACAGACACTTGATTATCCTGATCAGAATCCATTTTACCTTTCCAGTCATACATTCCTCCATATTACATTAAAGTCCCGGCACTTACTCTTCATTCTTTGTCTTTACCGGCACACGTTCGTAGCTCAGCGAAGTCAGAATGTCCGACAAATCGGCTCCCGGACGGAAGTTGATATGCGCCTTCTTTATCAGGCCGGTGTGATATTCTTCCTCCGTGGCACTACCCTCACCGTTCAGACCGATCTGAAACGAACCCAGGTCGCCCAGACGCACAATTTCTCCGGCACACAGACCGTCACGCATCACCGTACCCAGCGAAATCAGCACCGCCATCGTATCGGCACGTGTCACCGTACACATCTGCTGAATACGGTCCGCCATTTCACGGATTCCCATCTCGCCGCGTGCCTGTGCCAGGGCATAATATTTGGCACTACCTTCCAGATCATTAGGTTTCTTTCTTGCTACTACCGAATAAGTCACTGCTCTTTCCATAATCTTTTTACTTTTTAAATGATTAAAACGAATACCTGTTGAAAGCTTTCAATCTCTTTTCTGTATCACAAAGATACATAGCCAGTTCCGGGCAGTGTCCGTCACCGTCCGCCTACAGGATTGCATTGTTACGATAAAAATAAAAAAGCCACAGGCCGTACAGCTCGACGCCTGCCGGTAGAAACCGTCTGCGTAAATGCTGTACAGCCTGTGGAACCTCTCTGCTACCGTACCTGTCAGTTGGCGCGGCTCAGTTTGATATTGTCGATAAACCAGCGGCGATATACACTGCTGCCCGAAGTAGCGGCAGTTTCACCCCATGCATCCGACTTGATGGTGATGCGTGTATCTTTCGTGATGGAAACACCCTCCAGCACCACATCGGCATGCAGCCATTCCAGTTTGTCTACCTCATTCACAAAGTTATGTCCTATCGGATCCAGTTCGACTGTCTCGCTGCCGTTGGTCACGGTGATGATCAGCTGTACCGGGTCGAACTTTCTCGTACCGCCCACCATCGGCGCCCAGTCGAACGAAAGCATTACCTTCTCGCCTGATGGTATGCCGTCTACAGCCGGCAGTGTCAGTCCTGCCTGATAGTCTGTCTTACCGAACTTCAGGTAACATTTCTGCAAGTAGATAGAAGCACCGCGACTTTCTTCCAGTCCGTATCCGTGAGCCAGCAACGCTTCGGCAGCCGTCTGTCCCTCGTCGTTCTTCGCACTGTAAATCTGCGGAGCAGTACCCGATCCGTCGTTTTCCACTGTCTGTCCAGCACCGCTGTTCTCTGCCCAGGGCAACAGCCACTCAAAGTCTTCCGAGAAATAGATCACCTCTACCACACCCTTGTCTTCGATGCGTGCAGCCTGTATGCGCAGTGCCATCCCCCTTCATCATCTGGTAGAACTGAGGCAAGACTCCCTCGGCAGGAACTTCATATCCCGAAGGAACGGAGATAAACACATACCCCCATTTCTTTTCCGACTGAAGCTGGTAGATACCCCGTTCGTCGGTCACGCTCACCTCTACACCGTCCGATACCACAACACCCTGCACCGGACCGTCGGCTGTCGATACCACCCCGTACACCGTCGTTCCGGCATCCGGTGTGAAATCAATTCCCTCTACAATATTAATATAGGTAGTACCAATCTGTTTCTTGCGATCACCACGCTTGATGAACACCCGGTACGTACCGCTTTCGCATCCGTCGGCAAGCTTTATAGTAAAACTGTTTTCCGAAACACTCACCAGCACACACGTATACGAAATTCCCCCTGTCGATTCCAGAATAATCACGTCCGATTCCGCCGGCTTGTTACTCCCGGTCACCTGGAACGTATATTCCCCTCCCTTGGCCACTTCTATCAGCGAAGGGCATTCAAACTGTACATCAAGGCTGTCCGCTACAGCTTCCGTCATTCCATCGTTGCTGCACGCCATCAGCGGCAAGACAGCAATCAGCAAAAACCAAAGTAAATACGCTGCAAATTTTTTCATTTTATTTTTAAATTGTAAATTTCTCCAACCTGTTCCTTACCTTTTTCATTACCAGCTATCTACATGACAACCAGCGTTTTCCAAGCAATTAAAAATCCTTAATTTTCATTGCGAAAAATTAAAGGCAGCGTATTTCAAAAACAGAAACGCGCATGTGGCAATCCTGTTTCAAAACGGTTAAGTTTCCGATGCAGCATACACACAAAAAACGGGGTGTGAATACCTGGCTATGTCTTAAAAAGAATAAGAAGAATGCTATGAAAATAGCTTTGCACGGCACAGCATATTGCCAGCAGATAAAATCAAAGCGCAACAAAAGGCGCTTGTTTTCATAAAAAAGAGTAAATTTGTTTTTCAATTAAAAACAGCAATGGAAAAAGCATATACGATAGACCAGCAAATTGCCCAACTTAAATCAAACGGTATGATGTTTGATGATGAGGAGAAAGCAAAAGAAATTCTTCTTGACGTCGGTTATTATCGGCTAGGATTCTATTCTTTTCCTTATGAGATAAAATTCCCATGTCTGGAACACCGTGACCATAAGCTAAAACCGGGCACAACATTCAAGAGTGTGTATGATCTTTATGAGTTTGATACCAGACTCCGCAGACTTCTGCTTAACGCTCTCGACCGTATCGAGGTCAATATCCGCACAAAATTCATCTACAATATATCACTCCGGTATATTGACGATCCTTGCTGGTTTGTCAACCGTAAATATGTAACATCCAATTTTGTAAATGCCTTTGAAGAGCAGGTCTATGCTGCTATGCGTAAAAATCCCATAATCCAGCATCACCATGCAAATCATCCGGGGATATATGCTCCGGCATGGAAAACCATAGAGTTTATGACAATCGGCAATATCATTACATTATATGATTCGTTGAAAGAGACGGATGCAAAAGATTTGGTAGCCAATGCCTATGGCTGTTCAAGAGGTGTTTTTTACAATTATATGGAAACAATTCGTGTCCTTCGCAACAAATGTGCACACGGAGGCTGCATCTACCGCATGGACTTTCCCAGAGGTATTAAGCGCTTGCCTGCTGACATTTCTGCCGATTGCAGACACAACATTAAAGGTGGCATAGATGTTGTAAGATATATTCTGGGATGCATCTCACAAACCCGAAAAACGGAATTGGAGAACGAAATCCATAATCTTGTCTGCTCCATTCAGACAGATGAAGCTAAAAAAGTTGTGGCACAGACTTCTAAACTCGAATGTTGAACAGCCCTACTGTTTGGCGGAATAAAAAATAATGCTTACCTTTGCAATACGAAAGTGCCCGTGCGAGCTTAGTCGTCGCATCTGCACTATAAAAAGGAATTAGAGAAGTCTCAGTCATTACGACTGGGACTTCTTGCTTTTAACAGTCATATCATCCTCAGAAAGTTTCTTTCAATCTATTTTTTCCTCATCCGATTCTGAAAAAGCGTCCAGGCCTCCGCCGTTAAGTTTCCGATGCAGCATACACACAAAAAACGGGGTGTGAACCACGCCGCGATACCGCAAACGTGAGGTTCACACCCCGTGTCAGTCAGATATTATATAATGGTTTCTTTATTCCTCCCACCACAGTTTGGGATACTCAGTCTTTCCGTTTGTACCGAGATTCTTCCACCATTTAGAATTTGTTCCATCCGTGCTAACTCCCCAGTTTTCGTTTTGTGACTCGTCGGGCCATCCTGCTGTTGCCCCCTGAGGAACGGTAGTACCATCGCTAAAGTAATACACTTCCATAGACACGTCCTGAGTAACGGCCACAGCCTTCAGGTCGCTGCCCGACCAATAGCTTGCCAGAACACCACATTCACCGCTCATTTCAGCCATGACACCGCAAATAGCAGCCACATTGCTGTTTCCGCTCACTGCTCCTACAGAGAAGGAAGCTTCTATCAGACCCGACTGGCGCATTTCTCCTACCAGACCGCCGACATTTTCCGTACCCTCCACTTCGCCGTAGTTGGCACATGCCAGCACATATCCGTATGCAGCCATACCTCCGGTAACGCTTGTACCGGTAACCTTTGCATTGTTGCGTGAAGCAGAGATCGTACCATACGATGAACCGGCAATACCTCCTACAAAACCGTCAGTACCGGTAACACTACCATTGTTCAGGCCGAAACGGATCTTGCCATAGCCTTCTTCGTTGAAGCCGACAACTCCGCCCACAAAGTTCTTACCTGCAACAGCAGCTTCGTTGGTGCACGAAAAGACATTACCAGCATTAAATCCTGCAATACCACCTGTATTTTCACCGTTGCTGCTGATATCGTCCAGGTTGATACAGTCGGTCACCCCGTCAAAGTACAGGTCGGCTTCCTGTGCATAACTCTTGGCAAGCATGTCCGGATCCGGCTCTTCGCCTGCCATGATAATTGCCTATATAAGTTACAGAATCATTTAAATACCCGCAAACTACCCACTATTCTTCTAAAATCTACGCATAAATGTAACGATTGGCAAAACCAGTATTTTTCTTTAGCTCGCCAATTCCATTCACACTTTTTAACCTTATAAAATTATAAGTCCGTCTTACCCCGGATCAATCCGGGTTCGATTTCTCTACATTTATTACATCCGTCAGCATTTGTCAAATTAAATAACATTATATACCTTTATGGCCCATACGGATACAACTCAACCTTTCACAAATCTTCTTTAATTCAGGCGGCATCAAGAAATCGCCTGCAGGATGGGGAGGAAGTAAAAACAAGACTAACGTCTTAAAGAGAAAATTTACTTATACACCTTAAACACATAGAAAACGATGAAATATTCTAGCTTAATCCTGAATTGCCTGACTGCGGTTATTCTCAGTGCCTGCTCACTGCAGAGCCAGAAACAAGACATTATAGAAAGCCGGGTAGAAGAATTGTTAGGCCAAATGACTCTTCAGGAAAAAATCGGACAGATGAATCAGTTAACTTCAACAGGTAATGTTGATGAAATGGTAACAATGGCGAAAGAAGGAAAGATAGGCTCTTTCCTGAATATAACCGATGCAAAAGTCGTAGACCGGATACAAAAAGCAGCGGTAGAAGAGTCACGTCTGGGCATACCAGTCCTGATGGCGCGCGATGTCATTCACGGCTACAAGACTATCTTTCCGATTCCTCTGGGACAAGCAGCCACCTTCAATCCTCAACTGGTGGAAGAAGGAGCACGCATTGCCGCCATTGAAGCCTCATCCGACGGAATCCGGTGGACGTTTGCTCCCATGATTGATGTATCGCGCGATGCCCGCTGGGGACGCATAGCTGAAAGTTGCGGAGAAGACCCTTACCTGAATGCGGTAATGGGCGTAGCAATGGTTAAAGGATTCCAAGGAGACTCTCTGAACAGTCCTACTTCGATAGCGGCTTGTGCCAAACATTTTGCTGGCTATGGAGCTTCCGAAGCCGGAAGAGACTACAACTCTACCTTCATCCCCGAACGCCTGTTACGTAACGTCTATCTTCCACCTTTCGAAGCAGCAGCAAAAGCAGGATGTGCCACGTTTATGACTTCGTTTAACGATAACGACGGAGTGCCCTCAACCGGTAACAGCTTTATATTAAAAGACATACTCCGCAACGAATGGAAATTTGACGGCATGGTAGTGACCGACTGGACTTCAACCACCGAAATGATAGCTCACGGATTCTGTAAGGATCGCAAAGAGGCAGCCATGAAAGCGGTCAATGCAGGTGTAGATATGGAAATGGGAAGTGCTTCGTTTATTGAACATCTGGAAGCACTGGTCGAGGAAGGAAAAGTGAGCGAAGCCAGCATCGACAATGCGGTGCGCAACATTCTGCGACTGAAATTCCGCCTGGGCCTGTTCGAACATCCTTATGTGACGACCGACCAATCGGTGAAGTACGCCCCCGAACATCTGGCCAAAGCAAAAGAAGCAGCCGGACAATCTGCCATTTTGCTGAAGAATACTGACGGAGTATTGCCTTTTGGTAAAAACGTACACACGCTGGCAGTCATAGGCCCTATGGCAGACGCACCTCACGACCAGCTGGGTACTTGGGTGTTCGATGGAGAAAAATCGCACACACAAACTCCTCTGACAGCATTGCGTGAGATGTACGGCAAGCAAGTACAGATTATTTACGAACCCGGTCTGGCATATAGCCGCGACAAGCGTACAGAAGGAATCTCCAAAGCAGTGGCAACCGCTCGTCGTGCCGATGCGGTGGTAGCTTTTGTCGGTGAAGAATCCTTCCTTTCGGGAGAAGCACGGTCACTCGCCGACCTGGATCTGCGTGGAGCGCAAAAACAGCTCATCGCGGCTCTGGCACAAACCGGAAAACCGTTGGTCATGGTTGTAATGGCCGGACGGCCGCTGACCATTGCCGATGAAGTGAAAGCATCCAATGCCGTTCTTTACTCCTTTCATCCGGGAACGATGGGAGGACCGGCACTGGCCGACATCTTGTTCGGAAAAACAGTGCCCGGCGGAAAACTCCCGGTTTCTCTTCCCAAAATGGTAGGCCAACTCCCCATTTACTATGCACACAACCATACCGGACGCGCTCCCAACGGCAACGAAACGTTAATTGACGACATTCCTCTTGAAGTGGGACAAGTAACCTTAGGAAGCACCTCATTTTATATGGATGCCGGATTTGGTCCCTTGTTTCCTTTCGGCTATGGATTGTCTTACACTACTTTTAAATACAGCAACCTGCACCTTTCTTCCCATACTCTCAGACAGGGCGAAACTCTGACAGCCTCGGTCGAACTGACCAACAGCGGCCAACGGGAAGGAACAGAAGTTGTTCAAATGTATGTCCGCGATAAAGTGGGTTCAGTAACCCGCCCCGTAAAAGAACTGAAAGGCTTCCGCCGTGTCACACTGCAACCCGGAGAACGTACAACCGTATCGTTCCAACTGCCGATATCCGATTTAGCTTTCTGGAACATCGACATGAAAAGAGTCGTAGAGCCGGGAGAGTTTACGCTTTGGCTAGGAACCAACAGCGATGAAGGACTTTCTGCCGACTTTGAAGTTATCGACGAGAAAGCCCGCCGTTAAGTTTCCGATGCAGCATACACACCTCTCGTATCAGTTACAGACTCCTTTCATATGCCTGATTCCTCAAAAAACGTGCAGACAAAAAAGCCCGATGCCCTGTACAGTTTCACGAACCGGTTCAAGCATTTTTACTGAATTCATTTACAAAAAAATATACAAACACCATATTATAGATAATAAAAGAAAACTGCCTGATTAAAAAATATTAACTTTGCGTCCGAATCGGAAATGTCCCGAAACAGCGACATTTACAGCTCCACGATTACTCGACAGTCCTAATACCCTTACGACAGCTGGAGGGCTTGAATTTTTTCTTAAAATTATGCAGAAAGTTTTGATGTTTATCCTCCTCATTCTTACTTTGGGAAGTATCCACGCACAGGAGGTGAAAAAAGAATTAAAAACAGAAGAAGACGGCTTCCAATGGTACGAACTGACATCCGGCAGTTTTTATGGAGCCGAATCAACCGACGGGAAATGCCTTATCCCTTTATCGAAGAAATACGATTTCGTCCTGTACAAGCCACCTTATCTTTCAGGATTATATCACTCCGACAAACCGGGTATCATTTATAAGACGGAGTACTATACACAAGACGGTAAGGAAATATTAGACAACAGTAAATACGACAACACCTGTTTGCTCGGCGGTAAAGACGGTGAGCCATATTGGTTCTCAACCGAAAAAGACGGAAAAGAAGGAGCATGCGACATTAACGGAAACGAAATTGTACCTCCGGTTTTCGAAGCCTGCTTTTACCCGGATGGAGAATTTACCATAAAAGACAACACGGGTTATCATAAATGGAGTGAATATAATAACCAGACAAATAATGCTCAGGCATCAACCAACAACAAAGCTGCAAGCATAAAGGAACTGTTCGACTTAGCTTACAACACTCCCGACACAGAGGCACAGACCAAGTACGACAGGTATATGCAAGTCATTAAGGCCGATCCATACAACAGTTATGGTTACAAGGCTCCGGCTTTGAACAACCTCGGAGTACTCTACGAAAGTCTGGGTGACCTGAACAATGCCAAAGCATGCTATGAGTATGCACTGCAAGCCTGTCCTACCTACGACATGGCAAAGCAGAACCTTAAGAGTGTAAAAGCCCAGCGCAGAAGTAAGCGATGGAGCACCATCGGAAACATACTCGGTACGGTAGGCGAGACATTAGGAACGATGAGTAATAGCCAGGCAGCAGGAACATACGGCACATATCAGGAAAATGGATCTTCCTACAGCGGATCTTCTTCCGGAAGTTCTACAGGAAGCTCGATGTGTAAACGTTGCCACGGTTCAGGAAAATGTTCGTCAATGAGTGGAACCGCAGACAAATACTATTGCCATGGTTCTGGTAAATGCGGTTATTGTAACGGTAGCGGCATTGTACGTAATCTTGGTCAGAACATTGTCTGTACAGCTTGTAACGGACGTGGAAAATGCAGTTACTGCCATGGTTCAGGTAAATGCTCCGATTGCGGCGGATCAGGAAAAAGATAATGACAATCGGCTATATCATTACATCATTACTGCTGTCCGACAAAAAATTTTGCAAAGGCATAAAAACAGGGCTGACTTCAATTTGCGAGGTCAGCCCATTTTCATTAGATTTCTGTCGCCAAACCAAATAATAGCGGGAATAGTGAATTCCTCACCCTGCTCTAGTATTTGCCGGAAAGAAACGTTCTTCTCTAAAATTTTTGCGCTGCCTGCTTGACGGCAGACAGCGCAAAAACAAGTTGTCAAAACTAAGAATGTTTTGCACATGCAGCTCATTGATTATTTCTTATGTGCAAAGTCTTGTTTATGATAAACCAGACGGGTTCTATGTTTCATGGTTCTATCATCAAGTGTTTTTAAGCCTGTAATCGGATTATAAGAATAGGACTTCGTTCCTTCCATGGTAGATGTCCAATAAGATACATTGCTGATACCGAAGCGGACATCAACTACTCCATATTGCATAATCTTTTCCCATTCCTTAACTGTTGGCAGACCGATACGGGAAAGGTCGCTAAAAGAATATCCAATATTACTACCTGATGAAGTTACAGCATTACCAGCACGGAATATAGCTGTACCCAATGCATTACTTGGACGACCATAATCCTTTTGGAAAGTAAAAGCATCCGGTTTTGTTCCATATAATGCAACCATTACGTCAAAACCATAATCTGGATTATAATTACGTGGTGTTCCCCAATACCCTTTGTAATACTGCCATTTGTTAGTGGCCAATTGGCTGGCATCCCAATTATTATTGAAAAAATCTGGCCCCCATGGGATTTCGCGCCCTTCATATACATCAATACGGCTATAATAGAAAGAGGCATCATTCGGATTTATCGAAGTTATTGGATTACCATTATCATCTACCATCACAGGCATCGGTAACCATTGGCGTACTGTTATGACACTAACATCTTCACTTAAATCAAAATCATACAAATGCAATTCAAGTTGTCTATACCCATTTTCTATCCATTCGGTAATCGTACCTATATCTCCCACTGCACCATTTTTCCACGCACCAGATTCATCAATCCACGGCTGAGCATATAATTTAAAGTAAAATGCACCAGATTCACCACCACATTCTTCTCCTGGGAATTGTGTGACCGGGTTATCTTCATCTGGTTTAGTAGGAATTGAAGACCATTCTGTGCCATTAGCATTACCTGCCCAAAGCCAATTATCATTATTAGTAGCGTATAATCCATATTGATGTCCTTCTTCCTTCACAAACCCTACATAAGACAAGAAACCGTTACTTGACATATTCAGTCCATCCGTCAGGAACGAACCGCCGCCTGTAACTCCACCGCTCTCAACTCTCCAACTTGCTCCTTCGCCATCACCTATGTATGAACCATCGGAATCCGTCCTTCCATCCTCAACCAATCCACCCATACCTTTCAGCGAGAGGGTTACCTGGTAGTGTTTGTTACGGTAAACGTTAAAGTCGTTCAAAATATCTTCTCCGAGATAGAGTCTGTATTTGATAGAACCGGAGATATATTTCTGATTTTCTCCTGTGGCCTGAGGAGTATATAGATAGTCTGCTATCACCTCAATATAGCTGCAGTATTTTGCTTTGTCTGCATCTGGTGCTTTATCAATTTCATTCTCATTAGAAGTATTCATCTTCCCCTGCAAGTTCTCAAACATGAAAAGAGGAACGATGTTCGCATCTGTGCCGTGTCCGCCTACAGTCATACCGTCATTGGCAGAAGTCAGGGGTTCCCATCCTACCTGCTGCACCAAGCCTTCTTCCCAAATACGGGCATCCGTCATCACGGTATTGTCTGTACCGATATTACAGTTAACAGGCACATTATGCAAACAAATAGAACGTGGGGTAATTTTTACACCATCTTTCAGCTTTTCATTTCCGTTGCCGGAGGTGATAGCAACGGTAATCATAGCCGTAGTACGCTTCAGTTCGCACGTATACTGTTGACCACCGTGGGCTTCTGTGCCTGCAGCTGGTATAGCTTCGCCAAACAGGGTGGAAGTCATGATACCTGACTTGCGAGGTGTACCTTGCTGCAAGGCTTTCAAATCATCGATGGTTGATGTTCCAACATGCAGGCAGTCGTTCAGGTTACTTTTTGTGGTTCCATCATCTTGAATCTGCCAATAATTACAAACCACAAATATCTTGCTCTTTCCGGCCCAAGACTTGCTGCCTACATGATAGACCAATGTCCCATTATCTACAGGCAGGCTGCCATTTATCAGACCATTATCCTCCATGCCCGGATTTGAAGTTCCCGTGGGATTCGGCACATAGATAATCTCCTGAATCACCCCGCTTGCATCTGCCAGCACGATGTTCATATCCTCGATGCGGCTGCGGTCGGTACGGTCAGATACTTCGGCACGTGTCAGTTGCTTGTTGCCCATTCCGGCTACGGAGATAATCAGGTTCACACCCTCCTTGTCATTACACGGCATGACTGCCTCGTCGCGGATGCAACTTGCCAACAAGCTTCCCGCCAGAAGCAGGGCTGTCATAATTTTCAATCCATATCTGTTCATAACTGTCCTCCGTTTTTAGAATTCCGGTTTAATGTCTTCGATGACCCATTCGGGTACTTCCACCGTCACGCCGATGGAACTGAACTTTATAGAGATAGGCAGCAGGGCTTCCTGTTTGGTCACGTCTATCTGTTCGGTGTTGTGCTGAAGATAATTGTAGATGCTGCCTCGCACCAGCTCCTCGCCCGTGCGTTTGTCCTTCAGCACCAGTATGTGCTCGCAAAGTTCGTGCGACAGCTCGCCGTCATGATCCATGCGGAAGAGGGCAAGATCGTTTGTGCGATAACATTTCCGTTCTTCATCGTATACCAAATCGGGATAGCAGATACCCTTTTCTGCCTCGTTGATTTCATTGTTGAAAGATGTCTGTGCGTTCGAGTTCTCAAAACTCAGCTCGTAGGGGATTTCGTAAGCCCGTGTACCGGCTGGTCTTTCCAGACCGAAAATCTCGACCGCCACATCAATGTGCGCGCTCACCAGAGTCATCGTGTCGCGCAAATGCTGGTCGTTGCCAGGCACATCAATGACTTTCTGTGTCATGTAATTGTCATCATGTCCGTTTACCTTTTCCGAGGTTCCCCAGTTGGGGTGCTGGATAAATATCTCATCAAAATCCTGCGATTCGATATTCACCACTTCTGTACGTTCTTTGGCATTGCCCAGTGCCACAATTTTATAATGTCCGGCCGGTAACCTGAACGAAGGGGTAGCCGAAAAACTGGCCAGCTGCTCGTGGTCGTAATGCCGCACACCCATGATGCGATTGCTCGCATCGAAAACATACAGATCCACCTGATCCATATATTGATATAACACGTCCTTATCTCCGTCCGCCAGATACTGGAAGTAGATATAGACATTGTCGCAATCCGACAAATCGTCCTTTATACAGCCTGTGGGCAATAACAGGCAGATAACAGACAAGAATACTAATGCATAATGTTTCATGTTCAAACTGTATGTTTATTCTTAATTTTGAAAAAAGCAGGGGCAACACGCCCGGTTGTTTCGGGCGTCGCCGCCCCTGCATACTCGATTTACTTAGTCCGATGTTTCAATAGCTATCGGAATTACGTATTATTTTATTCTTTTTATTATTCAAATACCGGAGTCAGGGCAACAACTTCCCAGTTTGCAACAGTTACGTTGATCTGAACACACTTCACGTCATCCGGATTCCAAGGACCTACGTTTTCACCTCTGAATTGGTAATCAACAGTGTAGATCTTTCCGGCTTGGAATTCTGTTAAATCTACGCCATCTTTCTGGAATTTAGCGGTAACTACTGAATTGAACGGATTATTAGTGCCATCAGTCCATTTTACATTGTCAAGAACCAACTTAACCTGTGCCATCTTGCCATTAGCAAGTTTATTTGGAATAAACTGGTAAACGAACTTCTTGTCTCCACTTACACCTGGATTCCATGGTGTAGTAGTAGTGATTGTAGCACCTGAGATTTTATCCCAAGCCCAACCAGCATTCTCATCTGCTTCACCAAAGATTACTTTACCTTGTACTGCCTGTGAACCCGGCTCCAATACATTATCCAGTGTATATTCCGTACCACTTGCTGTACCAGCTAAAGTAACACCTGAATTGAAGTCCATCAAACCAATAACAGACAGATCGAACTGATTAACAGGACCTGTACCCAAGTCTGTACATGCGATATTACCAATTTCAAAACGGGCTACAAGCGGAGATAAGGGCACTTCTGCCTTCAAAACATCATCTGTATGATCATCTGAAGCTTGCGGATCTTGTGATTCAAGAGATGTATCCTCACCAAACAAAGTTACATTTGTAAATTCCTGTTCACCGGCAGCCTTCAATACAGAAGCCTTCAAAGCAGCAACAGTACCTTCTGTAATCGTTTTACCGGTAGAGTTTCCTACAATCTGAATCTGGCTTACAGCAGAGGGTAATTGATGGAAAACATGACCTTCACCAGTCAGTTCATCCCACTCAGCTGTATTAGCAGTAGACAAAGATTTTTTAGCTAAAATATTCGTTCCATCTGTAAAATAAACGGTTAAATTAGACAAGGCAATCTGTCCTGCTTTTTGTGCGTCACCTATCGCTCTTGAAGAAGTAGCCAGACCGTCCAGACGAAGCGATACACTCTTTGTTCCGTCATTGTTCATTCCCGGAATCTCGTCGTTGTTGCTACAAGCAGCCATGCTTAAAGCTGCCAGTGTTACTAAAAACATTTTTGCAGTTTTCATACTCATAAAATTTAAGTTGTTAGCATTATGTTAATTAACTCTTTTTTCTCATTTATTCTTCTGTCAGTACTTCCGCTTCCAGTATCAACCTCAAGTTGTCTGCGGCCACAGCATAACCTCTGTCTGCCACTATTTATTCTTACGTATCTGTTTATTTATCAGGTCATTCTGCTATATACTCCATGTATGCCTGCAGTGTTTCCAGATTCTTGGCTGCATGCGCATGTCCGGCTTTTGCTGCCCTGCCGAACGCCTCGATGGCTTTTTCCGGCTGTCCCAGTTTCACATAAGCCGCCCCCAGCATGTTCTGCAATGCACCGTCGCGAGGAGATTTCTCCAGCAGAGCTACTGCCTCGGCTGTACGCTGTGCCTCTATCAGTGCCAGTGCCGCATTGTTCACGGCCACCACGTCCTGCGGATAAGTCTTTGCCCCCGTCAGCAGACAGTCGATATATTGCGGAGTGCCCTTGCCGTAGCTGTCTGCCACCTTGTGAATCTCGCTCACGCTCATCAGCTGCGGACTCTCTACAATCATCTTCCGTCCCTCTTCGATGGTAAAATGACGCACGTTATATTCTATGCGGTACTCGTTGCGGCGTACCGGCGCATACACTTCGTTCACCAGCTTGGTATATACTGCCGCCGGAACCAGTTTTCTCATTTCTGCCTCGCATGCATCCTTGTCGTCGCCGCAGTTGTCTATCAGTTGCAGAATCTCCTGCTGCTGTTCCAGCTCTGTATGACGCACCACTTCCTTGCGGAACTCGTCCCAGTCTTCCCCTTTCCATGCTACATGATAGAGCGAACGGTCTATACCGTCCAGGTCGCGGCGCACATAGTCGGTAAATGCCTGCGCACGGCGTTTTGACAGATCCATGTTGTAGGTCATCGTACCCTCGGGCGAAGCATAACCCGTTACGTAAATCCCCGTTATCGTCAGGTCGCTGTTGTCGCGCACCACCTGAAACGATTCTTTCACTTTCTGCAGCTCGTCGCGGTTCTGCTTATATGCCGCGTCGATGCGGTCGCTGTTCCGGCGGAACTCCAGCCGTGCCACCCGTGTTTCCGAACGGCGTTTCACGATCTCCTCCTTAGGCTGGATAAACGGAACCACATACACCGGCTTCATGGCAGGAAAAATATCGCAGGCCGAAGCTGTTTCGTGACCTTCATCACACAGCGCACATCCTGTAACATACCCCCTCACCTGCACGTTACCGCCTATCATCCAGCGTTTGAAAGGAACCGAAGCTTCATACGAAACAGCCTGTGCTTCACCGTTTTCACGGCGTACGGTCATCATTGCATCCGCATTGAACTCATCTCCGTTTAAAGCACGTGCACGCTGCTGTACCTTATCTCTGGTTTTCCCGTTGATAACCAATGGAGGAAGCTCCTGCTCCATATTGCCGTCTTCCGAAACGATAACCGGAACCAGCCGTAAAGAATGCTGTCTGTTCATCTTCAGCCCGTCCAGCGAGAATTCCATTTTCACATTTGCCTTGCGGTCGGAAGTTTTGGTAACCTGCTGTCCGGTGATATTTATTTCCTCCAGATAAGGTGTCTGTGCTCCTGCCGAAACAGCGGCAAACAGCATTGCTGCATATACGAAATATTTTTTCATAGCTTGCTCCTCCATCATTTAATCATGTAAATCAAAGATACTGCCGCCTTGGTAACTCCGAAATAATCCTTCTTATCGGAACCTCTCCATTCGCCGCAGTGCGGGCAGTCGTACATATCATAGTCGGCACGAATCCATCCCGCACCGATTTCCAGTCCCAGATTCCAGCGGTTTCCCAGCACGAACTGATAACCGTAGCCCAGTCCGGCGCCGTACATGTTGCCCTGATATCTATAATTTTTAAACGAAGGAAAAATTTTCAGATCCATATCCGCCACATTGAAACCTCCGCCCAGTGCATGAATAGCCAGAAAATGTCCGTTGAAAGCCTCGCACAACCAGTAGCGTGCCTCAGGCTGCACCAGCCAGTGCTTCATTTTCCGGTCCTTGCCCAAATCAAAAGGGTTATAGTTTCCCGAAAGGTCAATGCTCCATTTGGGAGCCACCTTAAACTCAACTCCAATATTCAGCGTTGTTGTGACATCATAAAGGATATTCGTCTTAACCGCTGCTTTCTGCGCAGAAGCGGATAAGGCTGCTATCAGAAAGGTTATTAATGCAAACAGTTTCTTCATAGTCCTTTGTTCTAAAAATTTTTACAACCACAAAGTTATCAAAGGCTAAAAGATTGTCAACAAAAATTAATTTCCAATCTGTCGTATGATTTTTTCACAAGCAGAATCTGCCTTTCTCAAAATGTCCTTACATGCTGAATACCAGACTATTCTAAAGATATTTTACGGACAGAATAAGAATTTTATATTCTTACAGGCAGAAGAAGAGAATATTTTAAATGACATACAGGACAAGAGTTCTTTTACAAATATTCACTCTTGTTCCTGAAACTGATTTCTAAAAAAGTTTGGACTTGTCCCGTATTTTTCTTTAAAGAGACGATAAAAAGTAGAAAGGTTGGGAATTCCGCTTTGCTCGGCTATCTTACTCACCGGCCAGTCAGGATGTTTTTTGAAAAGTTCCAGCGAATATTCCAGACGCAACCCGTTCATATAAGTGGTCAGATTTACAGCTCCTCCTTCTTTCAGCAGATAGGCAAAACGGTTCTTATCTACCCCCATGATACGTGCAAAGTCATCCCGTCCCAGAGCGTAATTCAAATACAGTTTTTCCCTGCGCACTCTGGTGTCGAATACCGAAAACAGATATTTTCCCTGATACACGGACTCTTCTTCATTATCAGACGGACCGGCATCGCTCCCACCGGCTTCTCCCGCGGCCGGCTCCGTTTCCTTCCGGTCTATTTCCAGTTTCTCCTTCCCGCTTTCCGCAATAATCTCTGCCACAACCGGCTCTCTCTCATGTTGCAGAATCTGCCGGCGCAGCATTTCGTCCATCTTCCGCGTCTTCCGGTAAAGCATCCTGTTCACCGTGAAAAATACGATCAGGAAGCAGAACAGTACTCCTGCCAGCACCACCAGCAGCAACAGAAACCGCTGCTGGGCATGCAGGTCTGCTTCCATCTGTGCCAGTTTCTTCTTATCATCTATTTCTTCCAGCGGATTCATACCTCCCATCAGATAATTCCGCTCATTGTTCGTACGCATGGAAAGCTGTATGGCAAGCCTCCTCTTGGCCAGTTTATACGCCGCATGATAGTTGCCCATCGCCTCGTAAGCCGTACAAGCCTGCTGCAGCAGACGTACATACGAAATGTTGAGCGTATCCCTGCGGTCCATCTCCTGTATGTAAGCCTTTGCATTACTCAGCACCCCGCTGTAATCCTTGCGTGCCAGCAGGTAATCGTTTATCTCCAGCTGCCCCACATACGTCTTCGAAAAGTTTGTCTGCAGATATTTGTTGTAGTACGATACAGCTTCCTCCTCTTTTCCAAGCATACAGGCAAGATAGGCCATCTTGCAGAACTGATAGCCGCACTGGTTGTCCAGTCCATGCAAAGGCTTCAGCCCGCCAATCACCTGGTTGCGTATAAGTCCTGTCTGCCACGCCTCCTGAAACTTCCTGTCGCTGATATAGTACCTCATCAGAAACCCGTAGGCACGCGACAGATGGAAAGCACGTTCCTCGCCCTCCGCTTCATTAAGCAGGTTCACAGCCCCTAGCGTACACTCGTAAGCCTTTCTGGGCAGTCCGAGTCTGCGGTACAAATATCCCTCCGCATTCATCAGATTTCCCATCAGCATATCGTTTCCCGAAGCCGTAGCATAGGCCTTTCCCTTCTGGATATAGCGTGCAGCCTTCTCGATAGAGTACGAAAAGACCGACGCTTCTGCCAGAATCATGAAAATTCTGGAATACAGCAGCGAATCCGACTTTATCTCGACGGAATTGTAGGCATGTTCTGCGGTATGCAATGCCTGAGTAAACATCGACAGCCTGAAGTAGGCACACGCCTTGATATAATCCAGCTTATAATGCGGATATGCCACCTCATCATACAAGCTGTCTGCCAGAACCAGCACCTCCTTAGGCGAAAAAGAAGCCATCTGCCTCAGTTCAGAAAAGGCAGGAACAGCTGGGGCAGGAGATACTCCTGCCCACAGTAATATCATCAGCAAAAAAAAAGATTTCAGCCTTAACATATTATATTTTTCATTCCACACGGGAATCCCAACTCTCCACTTTAATAAAATATTTGTGCAAAGATACATAATAAGTGTAATAAATTTAAAATATAAAATGTTAAAAAAATTCTGAAAATACTAAAGAATTAACCTTACGGCTCCCCCAGTCCCCGCACGATCACCTCCACCTCCGGCTTGAGGAAAAACTTGCGGTGCTTGTCGTGGCCCAGTGCCGCCAGCCCCTCGCGGATGGACGGACAGCGGTACATCCACCGGTACAGATTGCGCCGTGCCGTTTCCGGCGAACGGTCGGGAAAATACAGACAAGCCAGCTCCGACTTGCCGTAGATACGCAGACGGAATTCCCCGTCGCCATGTTCATTCTCTTTCATACCGCATCCCCTTTCCGGCACGTCCGGCTTCCTTGCGCGGCGAAACCCGTTCGAAAGCCGCCCCGTCCAGCATCCCCTTCAGCACCATGCCCGGACGGAAACGCACCCATATCTTGTTTATCATCGATTCGTGGAAGTCAGCCTCCAGCCGCACTCCCTCGCTTTTCACTCCCACCTGAAGCGAACCCAGCTCACCCAGACGGACAATCTCGCCGTTGCACAGCCCGCGGCAGACCTCCTCTTCCAGTGCCACAAGCACCGCCAGCGTATCGGCACGTGTCACCGTACACCGCCGCTGAATACGGCGTGCCATGTCGCCCAGCGTCACCTCTCCCCGCGCCTGTGCACGGGCATAATACGTCATCTCTGCCGAGATATCACGCGGATCAACCCGCGGAACCACCGAATAAGTCACTGCTCTTTCTTTCATCCTCCTTACGCTTTAAATTGTTTGCCGGCGCAGTCACAGGCGTACCCGCGAACTCGCCGATTTTCGTCATGCTGGGATTATACCCGTAATATACCTTTCCCGTTGCCCCGTTGCGGTGCTTGGCTACCGTAGCGATGCCCATGCCCCGCGTAGACCACCCCGTATCGGGATCCACCCGGATGTGATAACGCTCCGGACGGTGCAGCAGAATCACCAGGTCGGCATCCTGCTCGATGGCCCCGCTCTCGCGCAGGTGACGCAGCTCCGGACTCCCCGCCCGGTCTTCCGCCTGACGGTTGAGCTGGCTCGACACGATGACCGGACACCCCAGCGAACGCGCCAGCCCCTTCAGCTTGCGGCTGCACTCCGCCACCTTCTGTTCACGCGTACGCCCCGGATTCACCGTGGCAAGCAGTTGCAGATAGTCGACGATGAGCAAGCCCAGCAGCCCCTTTGCCCGCAGCGACTTGGCGATGACACACAACTGGTCGACGTTGATGTACGGCGTATCGTCGACATGCACCGGCAGCGCGCTCATCCGTTCCGCCGTACGGTGCACATCCTCCACCTCCTCCGGCGAGAGCCTGCCCTGACGGATACGCAGCGGATCGGCCGAACTCTCCGCCAGTACCATACGCTCGCCCAGTTCCGAAGCCGTTATCTCCAGCGTGAAGAACACCACCGGTACACCTGCCATCGCCGCCTGACGCGCAAAGAATAAGTCGAGTGCCGTCTTTCCGTCGGCCGGACGCGCCGCCGTAAAAATCAGGTTGCCCGGCTGCCATCCCCCTGTCATCTCGTTCAGCCGCTGCAAGCCCGTAGGCACACCCGTCAGCCCGTTCACAGCCAGTTCCTGCCGGCGGTCCACCAGCGCCACCGTATCATCCATCACCTCCGGCATGGGGTGCAAGTGATTCTCCAGCGGCGAATCCTCGAGCAGCGCCCCCAGTTCCCGCTGCGTATCAATCAGCACATCATACACATCACACGTCATATCGTTTGCCGCCGCCAGCTCCCGTGTCAGCACCTCCACCAGCTTCCGCCTCAGGTAATACTGAAACAGGATGCTGCAATGATACTCCAGGTGAGCCGACGTAGCCACCCCCGCCGCCAGTTTCGCCACGGCAAACGGACCGCCCGCATCGTCCAGCCGTCCCTGAGCACGCAGCTCCTCGGTCACCGTCAGCATATCCACCGCCGCTCCCCGTGCATACAGCGCGTTTATCGCCTCAAACACCACCCGGTGCGCCGTCAGGTAAAACATCTCGGCACGCAGACTTTTCAGCACCACCGCCTGAGCCGAACGCTCCAGCAGGCACGCCCCCAGTACCGCCCCTTCTATTTCTTCCGCATAAACCATCCCCATAATCCTAAAAATATGACTGCTGTCCGATACAGCTTTTCACAATACTGAAAATCCGATTGCCTTTACGGATAATCCCTCCTGTTAAAATTATTGCTTAATTCTTATATATCAACAAGTTACTGAGGGTTTGAAAAATTTTATCGGACAGCAATGATTGACAATTTAAAAAGTTTCATCAGACAACACAGATAAAAATATAATCAATTGAGTACAAAACTCTTCATCTGCAAATACTTCAGTGCCGTACGAGCCCGGTCGATAGACGGCAGCATGCAGAGATACATCTCGATGTTTCCCACCGCCTCCTCGCGTTCGGCCAGCGTCAGTTTCCCCCACGCCTTGCGTGCCGCTTCGATGTCGAGGGCAGGCTGCTGCGTCATGTCGTGATACTGTTCCCAGAACATCTCAAACATCTCGTCGCCCACGCTCCTGCGCCTTCCGTCCGCACCGTTTTTCACCCGCATGCGGCACAGCGTATCGTAGTGCAGCAGACGCAGCTTCGAACAGTTCTGCACCTTCATCACCTCCACCACACCGTTCTGCTCCAGCTCTCCGATAAAGTGGTTCACATGCCTCCGGCTCCAGGCGAAGCGCAGACTCAGCTCCCTTCCTGAGAAAAACAGCTCGCCCCGTTTCAGGCATCCAGGGGTATCACCCTGATCGGTAAAGCACGCCGCCATGAGCAGATACACATACGCCTGCGAGTCGGAATGCCACTTTCCGTACATTTCGGCAAACATCTGGGTAAGCAGTCGCCTCGAAAGTACCAGAAAGCCCAGATTGCCAGGATTTTTCATAGTTGTTATCACCTCCATAATTCTTCATTTTTTTACGCAACCCGAAAGGGCGGGCCACCACCGTCACCAAAGTGTAGCATAGCAAACCCTCAGAGTTACAAGTTATTACAATGTCCGGCGGGCCACAAGAGCACCACCAGTGTTGCCACCCTTTCCTATTATATATTAAAAGAAAGAGTAAAAGCAAGGGAAGTTTTTCTCGCAAAGAAAAACGTTCAGCCACGATTTTTCCGTTATCTTTGTGTCATCAACAGAACCTGACAGGTAAACTTCCGTTCTTGTCTTTCATCGGTAAAAATACCGATTGGCAGAGTATTAATTACTGCCCTATACGGCAGAGATAAACCCCGAGAGACAAGACTAATGAAATATTTCGGAAAATTATACGCTTCGTGCGAGCCTACGAAGCAACAGATAGACGAGTGGCTCAAAGAATTAAGAAAGTTCATCGATACACTGTACGCCCTGTCGCACGTATCGAAGTCGGAAATCCAGCGCATCACGGGCATCGGCACGCATACGTGTTTCGACACCGTCCGCAATTTCCGTTTCAAGACGCTGGCCACCTTCTTCAAGGCAGCCGAACAGGTGTGCGAGATAGATTTCGACGTAACTACCCTGAGGCTGATCATAGAGAGCTGCATCATGCACAAGACGAACCTGATAGTACGCGAGGCCGATCCCGACGAGGAACCGGGAGAAAACGAGTTCAGGATTCTGAAGCAGCTTTCCGTAGGCACGGACTCCCGAAAAGGCAACCCGACGGGAAAAAAAGCTGAAAAGTTGAAGTAAACATCAGGAAGTTTACCCGGATATTCGTACAAAAGCTCCGGCTTTTCGTACGAATATTCAAAAAAATCTCCGGACATTGTCTGCACATGATGCCGGCATCCGGAGATTTTTTTGTACCAATCGACAAAAAAACGGATAAATTGACAAGCCAGCCCGTTTGCGTCCACATTCGGAAAAAGACGGCAGTCCTTGTGTAAAAATAAAAAAATTGAACAATCATATCTAAAAAAAGGGTTAAAATAAACCTTTCTGCATATAAATTTGTTATCTTTGCGCCGAAGAACGACTTCCTATGCGGCTGTGGGAGTATACTCCTAGACAGAAGCACGATGTGCGTCATCTTCCATTTTTGGAGATAACAAACTGATTCATAGTGTTTTTCAGGCGCTAGGAAGGAGAGAGAATTATATCCTTGTTTCAACAAGCTAATAATTTTTTAGAGATAAAGGGAACAAAAATCAGAAGAACAAACATCCGGTAAACATGGAAAAAGAACAGGTATGGCTTCCCCTGCAGACGGTGTACAACAAAGAACTTACAGTAGCCGCCTATCTCAAAGAGCAGGGCATCGAGCATTACATCCCCATGACATACGAGCTCCGCGACACCGGGCGCGAGGGTGAATGCAGCCATGTACTGGTACCGGCCATCCATAACCTGATTTTCATCCACTGTCCTTATGACGCCAACTGGTGCCGGCAGTTCGCCTCCGAAGCCCCGCTGCCCGTCTATTTCCTGAAGAAGGAACGCAACGGCAATGACTACTGCACGGTGAGCGAACGCGACATGCAGAACTTCATGCATGCCACCAACCCCGACATTCAGGGCACGCGGTTCATCGATTCCGAAAAGCTTCGCGGCAAGCGCAGCGTCCCCGTCCGGGTAGTACGCCGCGGTCCGCTCTACGGTGTGACCGGCAAGTTCCTCCGTTACGGAGGCCGCCACTACATCGCCATCGAAATGCCCCAAAGCACCGCCCTGCTCAAAGTGAGCTACACCTGGTGCGAAACCATCGAAGATATAGAATGAAAGAAAAATGCCACAGAAAAGCAACGATATGCCCGCCAATACTATAAGCAACTTTTCTCAGATTCTGGCATGAAGTGCCTGACTGTGGCATTCACATAACATAGTAACATCCATTATTAATTGACAAAATGATTATTGCCGTAGATTTCGACGGAACCATCGTCGAGCACAAGTATCCTTCCATCGGGAAGGAAATTCCTTTTGCCATCGAGACATTAAAAAAACTGCAGGCCGAACGCCATAAACTGATACTATGGAGTGTACGCGAAGGACGCCTGCTGGACGAGGCTGTACAGTTCTGCCATGAACGCGGACTGGATTTTTATGCCATCAACCGCGATTACCCCGAAGAAGAAAAAGGGCAGAACAATCACTACTCGCGCAAACTGAAAGCAGACCTCTTCATCGACGACCGCAACCTGGGCGGACTGCCGGACTGGGGAACCATTTACGAAATGGTACACCAGAAGCTTTCTTATGAAGACCTGATGCGCAAGTACGAACAGGAGTACGAACCCGAAAAGCCGAAAGGCTTTTTTGCCCGGCTGATGGGAAAATAACCGAATAAAAAATCTGCAAACATACATTTATCTTATGAAATTCAAAGCATTCACACTGATACTGGTACTTCTGGCAGGGCTGTCGGGATGTACCTCCTACAAAAACGTTCCTTACCTGCAAGATCCGGAAGCCGTAAACCAGTACGGAAAGGAAATTCCGCTCTACGATGCCAAGATCATGCCTAAAGACCTGCTCAGCATCACGGTAAATACTACCGACCCGCAGGCAGCAGCTCCTTTCAACCTGACCGTACAGACTCCGCTGAATGCGGCACTGACCAATATCAATACCACCACGCAGCCTACGCTGCAGCAGTATCTGGTAAACAACGACGGCGAGATAGACTTCCCCGTACTGGGACGCCTCAAGGTGGGCGGACTTACCAAAAACCAGGCGGAAGACCTGATACGCGAAGGCCTGAAACCCTACCTTAAGGAAGCACCTATCGTGACCGTACGTATGGCCAACTACAAGATTTCCGTACTGGGCGAAGTAAACCGTCCGGGAACCTTCACCGTGAGCAACGAAAAGGTAAACGTGCTCGAAGCCCTCGCCATGGCAGGCGATATGACCGTATACGGTGTACGCGACAATGTGAAGCTGATCCGTGAGGATGCTACCGGCAAGCGCGAAATCATGCTGCTCGACCTGACCAAGAGCGACCTTATCCTGTCGCCCTACTTCTACCTGCAGCAGAACGACATCCTGTACGTCACTCCTAACAAGACCAAGGCGAAGAACTCCGACATCGGTAACACAACCACTACCGTCATCTCGGCCACTTCCATTCTGGTATCCATTGCCAGCCTGATTGTCAACATCCTACGATAAACATTTTCCTTAAAAAATTCAAAGAATATACAGCAAACATTATGATAGAAGAACAGAACCTGAACAACGAACAGCAGCACGAAGAGAGCATTAACTTCTATGCCATCTTCTTCAAATACCTTGCCTACTGGCCCTGGTTTGTGGCAAGCGTCATCGTCTGCCTCATCCTCGCCTTTGTGTACCTGCGCTATCAGGCACCGGTGTATAACGTAACTTCCGCCGTACTTATCAAGGAAGACGACTCCAGCAAGCGCGGCATGGGAGCAGCATCCGGAGCACTCGAGGCCATGCAGAGCCTGGGCGGACTATCCATGAGCAACAACTTCGACAATGAGGTGGAAATCCTGAAAAGCCGCACCCTGATCCGCAAGGTAATCACCCAGCTGGGACTTTACACTACCATGGCAAAGGACCGTATGCTGGGCTACGACATTCCGTTGTACCAGACCTCTCCTATCAACGTATTCATGTCGCCCGAAGAGGCCGAAAAGCTGGAAGGTAGTGCACGCCTGAAGCTGAGCTACAGCCCCGAAGGCAAACTGTATGTCAAGGTACGCTATACCCTCAATGAGGAAGAACAGGAAACGGAAAAGACCTTCGACAAGCTTCCTGCCGTATTCCCCACCCCGGCGGGTGTGTTCAGCTTTACGGCAAACGATTCCATCCTGAACGAATGGAAGGCTAAGGAAAGCGGCGATATCCGCCTGGCAGCCTATGTGGGTGCTCCAACCGCTGTAGCAAAATCATACGGTAAAAGTCTATCGGTAGAAGCTACCTCAAAAACCACCACTATTGCCCAGATTGCTGTAAAAAATAGCAGCCGCCAACGGGCAATCGACCTTATCAACTGCCTGGTAGCCTTCTACAACCAGGATGCCAACGACGAGAAGAACGAGGTAGCGCAGAAGACGGCAGACTTCATCGAAGACCGTATCGGCATCATCAATCAGGAACTGGGCAGCACCGAAACCCAGCTGGCGGACTTCAAGCAGAAGTCGGGACTGACCGACCTGACCAGCGACGCGAAACTCGCACTGGAAGAAAACTCCAAATACGAACAGCTGCGCATCGAAAACCAGACCCAGATACGCCTGGTAGAATTCCTGCGCGACTATATCAACAATCCTGCCAACGAACAGGAAGTCATTCCTGCCAATGTAGGCTTGCAGGACCAGAACCTGAGTTCGGTCATCGACCAGTATAACACCATGCTCATCGAGCGCAAGCGGCTGCTCCGTACCTCGAGTGAGAACAACCCTGCCGTAATAAACATGAACACCGGCATCGAGGCCATGCGCCACAACGTACAGACTACGGTAGCCAGCGTACTGAAAGGACTCCAGATTACCCGCAGTGACATCGACCGTCAGGCACGCAAGTTCGAAGGCCGCATCAGCAGCGCCCCGCAGCAGGAAAAAGAGTTCCTCACCATCTCCCGCCAGCAGGAAATCAAGGCACAGCTCTACATCATGCTGCTGCAGAAGCGTGAGGAAAATGCCATTACCCTGGCAGCCACCGCTACCAACGGACGCATCATCGAGGAAGCACAGGCAGACCAGTATCCGGTATCTCCTAAGAAGAAAGTCATCGTCCTTGCTGCCCTTATCATCGGGCTGGGCATCCCCGTGGGCTTTGTCTATCTGCGCGACCTGCTGAAATACAAGATAGAAAACCGCGACGACGTAGAGAAACTCACCACTGTACCTATCCTAGGCGAACTGCCACGAGGCAAAAAGCCGGAGCACGGTGCCATCGTGGTACGCGAAAACAAGAACGACATCATGGAAGAAACCTTCCGCGGCCTGCGTACCAACCTGCTCTTCATGCTGGGCAAGACCGACAAGGTTATCCTTTTCTCTTCTACCCAGCCAGGTGAAGGAAAATCGTTTGTAGCCGGAAACACCGCCGTGAGTCTCGCCTACCTGGGCAAGAAAGTCATCGTAGTAGGTATGGATATCCGCAAGCCCGGTCTGAACAAGGTGTTCAATCTGAGCCGCCGTGCCGAAGGTATCACCAACTACCTGAGCGACCCCGACCATGTGAAGCTGACCGACATGATCCAGCGCTCGGACATCAGCCCGAATCTGGACATCCTGCCGGGCGGACCGGTGCCTCCCAACCCGACCGAGCTGGTAGCACGCACCGTACTGGAAGATGCCATCAACCAGCTGAAAGAACGTTACGATTACGTGATTCTCGATACCGCCCCCATCGGTATGGTGACCGATACCGCCATCATCGGCCGTGTGGCAGACATCTGCGTATATGTATGCCGTGCCGACGTAACCCCGAAAGCCGGCTACCGCTACATCAATGTGTTGCGCGACGAGCATAAGTTCCCGAAACTGGCAACCGTTATCAACGACATCGACATGAGCAAGCGTAAGAACAGCTACGGCTACGGTTACGGTGCTAAGTACGGTTACGGTAAGGGCTATGGCTATGGATATGGATACGGTTATGGATACGACACAAAACAAAAAAAGACAACAAAATAATAAATTGTACATCGTAGATAATATAGAGATTAATCAAGTATTAATCTCTATATTATAAAAAAGATTTTTTAATATATTAAAGCTCTATTAATGAAACATGCTTTTCTTATAATAGCTCACAATAACCCTTTCACATTAAAAACTCTAGTTACACTCTTAGATTATAAGGACAATGATCTTTTCATACATATTGATAAGAAAACAAACATAGAAGTTTTTAAGAATATCAAATGCAATTACTCTAAATTGATATTTTTAAGCAATAGAAAAGATGTGCGATGGGGAGATTTTAGTCAAATAGAGTGCGAAATAGAACTATATCAATATGCATATAAT
>ENA-OXTT01000081-OXTT01000081.1-human-gut-metagenome-genome-assembly--contig:-NODE-81-length-44515-cov-10.8005_pt1 | contig 44515 bp, 46 predicted proteins | sample MGYA00249343_ERZ652648 | MGnify/ENA primary metagenome ERZ652648 (study PRJEB26925, sample SAMN05826818) | human gut metagenome | biome: ENVO:2100002; feature: ENVO:00000062; material: ENVO:00002003...
CTGATGATGAAGACAATTCAGCCAATTTTGATTCTATGGAAAAGGAGTTATTTCACATTATTTCAGAAATTAAAACTGGTAAGCCTTATGAAAGTAATTTTTTTTCTCAAAAAATGGTGGTTATATATTTACAATCATTTAAAGCAGGAGTTATTTCCTACCAAGAATCTCAAGTTCCGATACAATCCATTATAGAGAAATTAGCACAAGAAATTGTAGACAAATCAACTTCTAGTGAACTTGAATATTGTAAAACTGTATTAGATAGCTTTCTACAGAAACTATCTACAAGTTTTAACAAACCTCATTTAATCTCTTTATTTAATAGCAATGCGCTTAGTTCAAATTTGGATTTTGAAGTACACCATTGGATAATGGCAATACTTACATATTACAAAGGAAGTATAGATTGGAAACAATATCTTTTAACTTGCTCTAAAATACTTAATCTACTAGAGTCTGTGAAAAGTCTTAAAAACCAAAAAGAAAAAGGGAAAGCAGCTGAATTGTTTGTTACAGCTTTCATAGAAACTGCAAAAATACAATTACCTCAAAGTTACATAAATCAAGCCATTCAAGTTTTGACAGCAGATACTAGTACTTTACCTGATAGTGAAACTTTTGCTATTAATGATATTTATAATTTAGGAATGGAAATGTATAGAAAAAAATGATTCTTTAGTAATACCTTATATTACGATATGAGAAATATTATAATCCTTTTACTTAGTATAGCAATATTCATATCTTGTAGCCCTATCAAACAAAAAGTAGAACAATCATCTACTACCATAGATAGCACTTTACAAATGAAGGTAAATTCTATCTTACAAAACAGACTGTCCGAGCTTGATGCTACAGCTGGACAAATCATTGTAATGGAAGTGCAGACAGGAGAAATAAAAGCCTCTGCTGGTACAGAACTAAAACCACAAGAATCAGGCTTGATACGTACCGCCTCACTGTTGGCAGCACTGGAAACAAAGACTGTTCAGCTTTCTGATACTGTAGACGTAAATAATGGCATTTTAGTTATAGGTAAAGATACCCTACTCGACCATAATTGGTACAGAGGAGGATATGGGAAGATTACCATACAACAAGGGTTTGGAGTTTCTTCAAATATTGCCAATTACAAAACAACACAACATACATTCAAGGATGCACAAACTTTTTCGAAAGTACTTGCAAAATATGGCTATCGAGTGAAAGATACCAGTCTTATCTATAATCCTTTGGGATATGGGGTATTCACTACTCCTTTACAGAATCTGACTTTTTATAATGCCATTGCACAAAGTACAATTGGTGATAAAGCAGCTGTCAATAATATTAAGCGGGCACTGGAATATACAGTAACGGATGGATTGGCTAAACCTGCCATGTCTGATGAAGTAAAAATAGCTGGAGCAACAGGAACAATACAACTTCCAAATGGTGAATATGCAGTAGAGTTCTGTGGTTATTTCCCTGCCGATAATCCTCAATACAGTGTAATTGTATCAATCAACAAGAAAGATAAACCTGCAAGTGGTGGACTAATGGCTGGAACTGTGTTCAAACAGATTGCAGAGTTAATGATGGAAGAAGAATGCGCTGATGTTGAAAGCCTTGAATTCTGGACAGCTGACACAATCTTAAAAGCTAACCGAGAACTTGTTGAACTGATAAGTCCTCTTTATAAATATGTTCATACTGATTCTTTATCTTCTCTTACTTTTAAGAAAGATTTAAAATGGATGAATGAATACCGTAAGAAGTTGTGTAAATATTATAATGCAAATAAACTAGGAACAGATAGCATATCACAATATGCTAAAGCTGATACTGTAATTGAAGCAAGTCGTAAATTATGGAAACTAGATTCGGATGATTCTACATAAATCCGGAAAAACGACTCGGACGCTTTTACAAAAACCAAGCGTTTCAAAAAGTACAAAAACGAAACGTACATGAAAAACGGTGAGCATAGTCCTTTTAAGATGGCTATATTCACCGTTTTTATTCATCGTAAAATACTCTTTGAACGGCTTTAAAATATCATTCAAAAGCCATTGTTAGTTCAAGAAAAATCACTATCTTTATGCAGTGTTAAGCAGCTGCACCCAGTTCATTATCCGGCTTTGTGTACAGCATTATATCCGTGTACCCGGTGTTATAGTTCATGTGCGCATTAAACTCTACTTTTTGACACTCCTTAAATGGATTGCCTATAAATGGATTCTCGCCTATCCAGTCACATAGTTCGAGTATGGAGGATTTGTTCGAGGTGAAGTATACGAACGAATGATCTTTCAGTACATTCAGTACGTCCAAATAATCTGCCAGGCGCCAGTACATCTTATAAGTCCCTACATCGGTAGAGAGATACGGCGGATCCACAAGGAAAACAACACCCGGAACATCCTTGTAACGTTTGAATACTTCTTTATAATCTTCACTGGTGACAGTTAGTCCTTCCAGGTAGTCTTTCGGATCAGGATAATCCGAAGCTCGAATTCTATTATAAATGGTTTCTTTCTTCATAGCTTCCAGGCTAACCTTGTACTTCATGGAGAACAGAAGGGATGTAGACAGGGTGATATAGTCCACATACCCACGTTGTTTCTCTTCCTTTTCAATACGGTGAAACACTTTATCACGTGTTTCACCGGTAATCGGCTTAAGTCTCGGCCAGCCTTCCACAATATGACGCAGGTCAGCCAGCAAGGTATTAGTTGCAGGAATATTATTCAGCCGCTCACGATAGTTATCGAAGTCGTTATACACTACAACAGCATCGGGGCGGGTACACTTGGTTATATGCGCCAAAAGTCCCGAACCGCCGAAAATATCCACAAACACAGTACTCTCCGGGAACTGTCCCAATACTTTAATAAATTCCTTTGCAAACATGCGTTTTTGCCCCACGAAAGGAAGCGGGGCGGACAAATACATCTTTCTCATTTCTTTTTGCTTTAAAACGGCTGCAAAGGTCCTTAGAATTCACTAAAGGAGACGGGAAGTCTGAACGTTTCCCGCTGCACAGTGCCTGCAGTGTCTACTACACGTTGAGTTCGAACCGGACAGTCTCGTCACCGCTTATCAGCGCACGGGTACCGGGAATGTTATTCTCATAGATATGTACATTGCCCAGATTCAGGGTGATCGACTTTAGAGGGAGTTCTATCTGACGGGCCATCAGGTAAAGATGATAGATATCGGAAGGCAACCCGAGGTTTGCATCGCTGCTCCGCTGGTATGCAGACAGCACCAGTTCGCCACCGTCCAGTTGGAACTGCACCAGGCTTAAACAAGGTGCTTGGTTACTCTCCGCTCCGGTTTCGCCCAGGAACAGCACATAATTCTTACTGTTGCGTTTCTCCCGGTTGATCTTCGCGATCAGCGGCGGAAGTTTTTCGAAATACGTCGGGTAGCTGTTCACTAAGATGGAGCCGCAGTAGTCCCACCAGTTGATGCCCGCCTCCCGGTATTTCTCCACGTTACGCTCGCCCTGCATAAACAGTTGAAGTTCACTGCGGAGTTTCTTACGGGCGATATTGTGTCCCTCGAATATATCGAGCAAGTCTGCCGGGGTCAGAGACAACTGCTCATTCAAAAGATACTGTATACTTCCCTTCTTGTTAGTCTGTGTTTTTCCTGTGACAAGTATCTTGTCCAGGATACGATAATACTTATTCATTGCCATTTCTCCTGTTAAATTTGATATGCTATAAAGATAGCAGGGAATGGCGGTGATTCCGGCATAAAATGCCTTGTTCATACTGCAAGAGGATTGCAGTCACTCTGGAAATGTTTTACCAGTGCATAAACCTTGCGTTCGCTCACGGAATACTTTTCAGACAAAACGGCCACGACATACGAAACCTTATCGCCTTGATTCAACAACCTCACATAATCCATATAGAGGTCAATATACCGGGCATCTTCGAGGCGTATTCCGGCCTCCTGTAGCTTTTTCAACAGTTCCCGGTTAAAGTTTAATAACTCAATCACTTTCATACAACATTATTTTTGTATCTTTGCACCATCTCACTTACTTTACAACATAATTAAAAAGCCTGAACGCGACAGGGGTATTTGCCCCCGGTCGTGCGTTCAGGCGTACATGTTGTTAAAAGTAGGTGAGATGATTTTTAACAGGCCGGGGGCTTTTTCCATCCTCCCCCGAAGGATTCTACTCTGATACTATTCTACCCGGTAAAGTTCCGGATTAAAAGCATCTTTCTTTTCCCAACCGTCAGTCAACGTGTCCTGTACGTGTGTCATGGCTTTTTTATAGAAATCGTCCAGTTCTTCCAACGTGCCGAAAATCCGGTACTGTACTTGTTCGTCGGTTCCGAACTTAAATACCACTGGGAGCGTGGATCCTTTTGTCTGCACAGCAAGGTCGTAAACTACCTTATAGTTGAACTGGTTCTCTGTAGAAAGCCACACCGGCATATCCTCATATACAAAGCCCGAAAGTATAGTTTCTTCAATCTGCTGATTATACCAGCCTATAACTACGGACTTTATGGCCTCCGGTGAGGGCTTTCCTATAAATTCCTCCTCCATATAGGTCGCAGAACCGTCCTCTTTTTCCTGCACATCCCAACGGATGCGCCATTTCTGTTTTACCGGGTTCACGCACTCGATCAGCTTCACCCCGGATGTTCCTTCTATTCGTTCCATCAGCTAAATACATACTTTGTTTTACCTTTACCGAACGTTTCCGTCTTAACGGTCGTCTCGAACGGGAACCCATCCGGCATTTCTCTCACTTGCGAGAGGATGTTCTTCATCTCCTCACTGTTAGTGAAGAATTTCTTCGGTTCACCGTTCAGTTCGATGGCCACGATACAGCGGTCCTCACCCTGTTCGGTCTTAATGCCCATCTCGAAGTCCTTCACTACAATCGGTAAGTTTACCAGCTCCCGGATGCTTACCACCACGCCGGGGAATCGCTTTTTGCCGTCTTCGGGCTTATAAGCGACGTTCAAGTCTTTAAATGATCTCATGTCTTTGCCTGTTAATTTTTTAAACAACATATTACAGTTGGCGTGCTTGGCCATTCCATAGAATGACGCTATCAGTTCACGTCTCCTTTTTCTCGACTTTACCTCGTGCATTTTTCGGGCGAACTTCTGCTTGATACGCTTGCGAAGACGGACATAGTCCGCATCGTAAGTCACATACCCCAGATAGTCGATACCCTCACCCACCGGGAATACACGTTCGTTCTCTTTGATAACAAGAGCCGGACGTTCCGTATAATAGTGGATGGCATCACGAATCTTCCATAATTCCGCTTTCGTTTTGGCCAGTACCACGCCGTCATCACAATACCGATAGAAATAACGGACAGCGTACTTGTCTTTCAGATAATGATCCAAATAAACAGACAATAGTAGATTACCCAAACCTTGTGAACTACGGAGGCCGATACTGATACCTTCCGGCATCAGGCGGACAAAGTTGTCCAGCATGGCAATGAGCTTCTTGTCCTTGAATACCCGGTTTACGCAATACATCACGAAGTCCTGTTTCACGCTCTCATAGAATTTGCGGATATCGAACTTGTAGCAGTACTGCGTTCCTTCCGGATCTTCCTTCATGTCACGACGGATATACGCCAGAAGGTCGTGCATCCCCCGTTCCTTGATACTGGCAGAAGTGGTACGAATGAAGCGTTTCCGGAGATGGCGGTCTACCACTGCCATGATAGCATGAACGGCTATACGATCTTTCATTGTAAGAATCTGAATACGCCGCAGTTTCCCACCTTCCATGATTTCCCGTTCCCGGTAGTCCTTCACCCGGAAAGTTCCGGCCGCGATTTGCGCGGTCAGTTCTGCCAGTACTTCCGGCTTATGCGCAAGCAGGTAGCTTCCTTGGTGGCTGTGTTTCCTGTCCGTTCCACGAAGGACTTGACGGAAAGAGGTGTCCATATTGGACTCCTTTATAATTTCCTCGATGACATAACCTACTCTATACATAATACCTTTCTTTTTTTATTGTTGGGGCCTTCAATCCCCCGGGTCCAGCTTCTTCGAATCGTTACCGACCTACCAAACCCTACCCGACGCTCGATTTTTCAGTTTTCCAACTTTACAGCTGCTGTTACTGAGGCTTGCTTCCCTCGGCTCCACGGTGGGGACACGTCCCCGGTGTTGTACGCCGATTTTAATTTCTTTTGGTTGTTGTTCAGACGAGAGCCGACATTCGTGTTCGAGTTCGAAGCATCGTTATTCGCATTCGCGTACGACACACCGCCCGCCGAGTTCGCGTTGTTGTACCCACGATAAACCACACGGCTTATGGGAAGCGCCACCTTATAAATGCAAAAGTACTATTTTTCAGAATCATAACCCTAAAATCGCAAAGTACGTTTACAAAAAAATATTTTTCGACGGGCTTACGCCCGTAAGGAACGGCGTTCCCTGGTTAAGGGAACGCCGGACGCTTTGTCGCTTCGCTCCCGACTTTCGCGCTACGCTTACGCCATCTCGCTTAACGACTTATACGCGGCAACGCTCGACGCCTTGACGATCCGACCGCGGAAGGCCAGACGAGAACCGATGCTCGTGTACGCATACGAGGAATCGCAGTACGCATGCGACATCGAAACACCGCCACCCGGGTACGCGTTGTAGCAGCCACGATAGACCACACGGCTGGTAGAAGCCGATATATAATACTTATCACAATAGTACGTTGAAGACGAGCCGCTGACAGTACCGACAGGTATCATGTCCATATATTTGCCGTGATACATTGCGACATTCCATTGATCGCTGCCGGATTTTCCTTTCACCATACGAATACTCCCGTCGGGCATCCAAATACGCCATTTATACTGATTGCCACTGTCATTCGGAAGATCGACGCGGTCCATCATGTCGTATTTATGGCCATAAATATCTTCGTAACCGAGACAACAAGTATTATTCACCTGCTCAACGCTGGTACCGGTGCTGTCCTTATACCACGCATACTGCCGGACTTGAAATTCGATCACCGAGTTAGTCACGTTAGCGTTGATATTATGGGCTTCCTCATAGCCTATCGTGTCTTTCATGCCATATTTGGCTGTTCCGCCCGTCACACGCATGTTCGTATGTTGTCCGGCACCGCACTGTTCCTGGCTGTCACGACGGCCGTAATGGGCGTAAAACAGGTTAGCGATATGGCTGTGCAAAAGTGGGTCAATCTGTTGCATTCCGCGCTGCACACTGTAATAATGGAAATCCGTCCACGTCATACTCGCGGCAGTTGAACTGCCGGTGATGCAACTGCGCAGCTTGCTGCCCACCACCGAGCTACCCACAACGGCACAAAGGCACTCGTCATTCTCAACCCAGTCGGGCTCCATGTCTTCAATTTTAGTACTATTACTGAGTACGACCTTGTCAAATTCAGCGGTGTTCATAATCGTAAAGTTCAAAGTAACAGCATTGGACGGGATATCCGAAATAAGGTACATGCCTGCCTCGAACATGCAAGACAGCGTGGGGACAACAATATCAGAAACAATGGTACCCGAAGCATCCACAAAGGCGTTACCTATCAGATTCGTACCGGGAACACTCGGAAAACGTACACGTTTGTAACCGGACACATCGACCTGGCAAACGGAATAATTCGTATCAGCAGAATAGGAATCCGCAAGGGTATCCCTGCCGCTCATCAGCTTATAACCCTTACGGTATTTACCGTCAGCCTGAATTTCTTCCAATGTCATTACTTTGGCAGAAGGAATCTCCGGCATTACATCATTAGAACTGTAGCAGCTGTAATGTTTGCCATTCAGATAATCATTCACACCCTTGCTCCAGTAATGGGGCTCAAGAAGCATCCAGTCGCCTTCCGTACCATCCAGTTTGGCTGTCGTGCAGTTCTTCACCTCGGACTGGTCAGCATAGTAATTGGAGTTTTCGTCATGCAGCGGATAATAGGTCATCTCACCATCCAGATTATTCATTGTCGTCTCTATGTTAGCTATTTTTACACTTTTGCTCGTAGGCTTCTTTGTAACTTTCGCAAGAACGCGATGACGCTTCTTCAGAATGGCCGAGATATGTCCGCTCGGCGAATAGTCATTCCCATACTTGTACCCGGTCTCATTGTCCAGATTCGACACATTCGCGTCATCCGCAACCGAGTCATCAAACTCAATCATGGTATAATCCGGCTGTCGGATGTTTAACTCTGGGAAGTGGGCGGTCAGTTCGCCGAATTCCTCATCGGCCACGTACTTTGTTAACCGGTAGCTGCCAACAAGGCGGCACGTATCAACATTTCCGCCATTCTCATCTACTCCGCCCACTTTGAGAAGTGTGCGCAAAAGGGAACCGTCGCCTTCAAGGTCGATACCCGTAACACGGAGATATTTCACATTTGCACATCGGTTGTACAGGGTCTGCCAGTTAAGCTGTGCGCAGTTGTCGACTACCAGACGTGTGATATTATTCGTTCCTTCCAATGTCAGACGCGAGTTCGTCAGTTTGTTCAGGTACCGCAGTTCCAGCGTCTGGAGGGTAGATGGAAGAACACATGTGTAAAGAGGTGCGCCCTGGGCGAAACTGACACCTGTCAGCGCGGACTTCCCGGCACGGAACGTTTCAAGCTTCGTATTGTTGGAAAGGTCCATGCCGGTGAAAGATGAAGATTTCAAGCCTGTCATGTTCAACTCCCGGAGATTACGACAGTTGTTTACCAATAAAGCATTCAGCGTCGTCTGCGTTGCGGCACAGCTCACGTCAAGCGTACGGAGAGCCGTACAGTTATTCAGGTTGAGCGTCTGCAATATGGCGTGGCTTACATCTGTCAGGTCAAGGCCAAGGATACGGCTCGCGCCGTATACGTATTGCGGGTCGTTTACGATGAGGTCGGTGTCAAGTGTCAGTTCGACTTGGCTTCCGGCATCCTCGGCAAGTACGGCGCTTTGATGGGGAGTACCGCTTGTATAACCATACCCGAAATAATACCGTTCGCTGGCTGTCAGCTTCAGCTTCCGGTTGTCCGTTGAGAACTTGTAACCGAAATAGACACCAAAGCTATCTTTCCGGTATGTGCCGCAGACATATTGGCTATCCAGGAGGGCAAAGCGGTTCTGGAGCGTGAAAGTACGGTGCGCGTATCGACTTCCCTGAAGGGCATACAAATAATCGTAATAACTCGTGCCGCCGGTGGTAGACACGCCTTCTGTCAGCGGCTTGATATACTTATACTCCCCGTCCTTGTTATAAATGCGTTCTGACCAGTTGTTCATCTGCTCTTCATTCAGTACTTCAAGCACATATTCAAGGCTCATGTTGGACCGTAACGTATCAGCCACCTCACGGAGCTTGTCCGGACAACCGCGTACCAGTTCCCACAAAACACTATCGTGACCGGCAAAGGCATAACTTCCGATACTTTCATCAATGGTATTGTGCGTAATGGTGTAGTCATACTTTAGCACCGAGTCGTTACGGCTTCCCAGGATGGTATCCATGTCATAAGGGAGGAAGTACCATATCTTGCCATCCCAGGTGGCAAGCATCATATTTTTGGCCCGGTTATCCACCGCCATGAAGTAGTCGGTAATCAAATACCATGCAAACGGGCTGTCGTTTCCGAAATACTCCTTGTACTCGTTCAGGAACTTCGTCGGGTTGCCCTTACAGGAGTCAATCCAGGTCCAAAGCCGGGTAACTGCCGCCTTGTCGTCTTCATGCGCATCCGCCCAGGTAGTATCAGCCTTGAAACGGAATTCAAGAGCGTCATCGAAAGTTGAAAGATTTGAAGTTCCAAAAAGGCACAAAGCTTCGGAGTTGTTCAGAAACTCAACGCAAATACATTTGTTCCGCTGGCCATTCAACGTTTCTTCATCGTTGTAACCCTCAATGCCCTCGAATCCGTAAACGATGGCACTCTCTGACTTTTCATTGTTAAAGTTGTACTTGCCCAGATAGGTATTTATACCGCTGCCGTCATTATCATAAAACAGGTCCATCGGGAACCCGTCCACGCCGATACGTACGTCATAATTCCCGGTATACGCAGCCTGCGGAGGAGTAAGCCATCCACAACGCTTCCAGATATCGTTCACAATACGCACCGCACCGGTATTGTGCGTACTGGAGGAATCGGAAAAGTCAGCCTTCAGACAGAAAATGCTGATCGGACGGGCTCCCGGTTTGAAAGCGTATTTAAGGTCGGGAATATTCACGCCGTTTACTTCCAGCGTCGTGCCGTATTTCTCGCTACGCTCAAAGTACAAACGGTAGTTCTTACGGGGATAAGTGGTACTGGATGTTCCCTGAATACGGAGACCGACATTCCGGGCTATGAAGTCATACTCTTTCCCGTAGGGGCTGTAGAAATAGATATCCGCTGCCACCTCAAATTTCTTATTGTTCGTTTGATTCACAAGGTCCACATCCCCCACAATGCGCATCACCGCCTTGCCCTGCTGCCTCAGTTTGTCGATATCCACGTCGGTGCCTTCGTCATTCATCACGTCATTACGGGCAAAGAGAATGACCATCTCGTCACTTGTCGGGCGGTCAACCATGAAGTTGGAGAGGCACTCGTCATCGGTCAGTGCCCGGTTATATACGCGGAGGTTTCTCAATTCCACGTCGGCACTGTCGCTTGTCACCCTGATGGTTGACGGTGCAGCCTGGAGCATTCCTTCAGTAGCGCCGTACTGCTTGGCACCGCACCGGATACCATTCACATACAGTTCCATCAGGCGGCTGCCGGACTTCATGCCCACCACAAAAGCAATTTTCAGCTGGATGCCGCTGGCGAACTTCGTACCTACCTCCGTACCGCCACTGGCGCGCATCAGGGCTTCCTGCGTGGTAAGCTGCATACCTACACCGCCGTTCATACAGTCCACAACAAGGCCGCTCCGGTCTGTCACATTCGTGCAGGTCAGTTCCAGTTCGTAGGTGGCGCCGGTTGTCGTGGCGTCAGATGTAAAAGGCTTATAACCTATATCGATGGATGCGCCGTTCGTCAGTTTAAGGGAGTCGCCCGTCCACCCGTTACTCTGCCAGTCGAAGTTCTCGAATGTTGTTTTTACACCATTATATTCCCAGCTACCGGGATTGCCTTCTGTATTGCTACGACCGGCTGCCGAAAGTTTCAGTTGCAGCCCGGAAGTTGTTTCGCTCAGGTCAATGCCGGAATCGGTCACGTCAATATTGAGCGGGTAGCGGGTAGCACCGCACTGGAATCTCATGGAGACTCTTCCCTTTTCCGTGAAACGGTTCACATAAGTCTGCGTTGTTCGCGGGACGCTAACCTCCTGAGTCTGCACATTGTCACGGAAAACGGACATTTTAGTCGGAGTTGCAGAGGGGTCATACACCACAAAATCAAATTTCACCTGTTCGAACTGTCCGGCTTCCAGAAGCGGGGTCAGGTGGTCGGACGAAGAAAAGATACGACCATCGGTAAAGCTCATCATCGTGCCGATAAAAGGGGCACTGCTGCCCGACTTGAGGATATCGATGTAAATGCTTTCTGATTTCAGCGTCAGGTCCGCACTCGCCTCCATCTCGGCAACCATCTGAACTGTATGCCGGCCTACGTTGAAACCGGTCATCGAAAGGTTGAAACTTCCATTGGTGGTACCGCTGCGGGTCACGGTGTTGGCGTTTTGCTGTTTTCCGTCCACGTACAAGGTGACCACCTTTGTCCCGGATCCGCTAACAGTATAGGGAAGGTTGACCGTGTCGTTGGTATTATAGCCACCCCCGGCGATGCTTCCGGCAAGATTATAGCTGCTTGTCAGTGACAAGGTAACCGCCTTAACGCTTACATACGCCCGGTTGGTCTGAGTCTTGCCTGTGATAGGGTCGGTAGTGGTGGCATAAACATATACATCGGTAGTACCTACCATGAGATACTTGGTCAGGTCAAGTGAATAGCTGCCCTTGCTCACATCATACCGGGTGTCACTGTACATGGTAGTGGAGCCGCGAAGAATGGTTATCCGGATAGTGGCCTTCTGACCGGTAGGCTGTCCCTTTTCATCACCCCCGGCGTACTGGTGGTCATAAGTATAAGTAAGAAGGGCTGAACTTCCCTCCTTGATGATCGAATGGTCAACGGAAGCGCCCAGTACTATTTTTGTCGTGGCGGTTTCTCCGCCGCCACCGCCACCGCTGCCGGCGGGAAGGTCTACGGAGACTACCTCGGCACCGCTTTTATTCTTCAGCGTCAGACGGACAGAGCTCTCGTCCTCACTGAGGTCGGCGGTAGCGCCGAAAATGGTATTCGCATCCATTTCGTTTAGTTTGGCTGTAACAGCGGAGTTCTGTACAGGATTGGTACTGGAAGCATCCAGACTTTCGTCCACCTCAGTCTCGTTAAAGATTATATTCACATTTCCGGTACTGTCCGGATTCTGTCTTTCACCGTTCACCGTCACACTTTTCACCGTACCGGCACCACCGAAATCTTCCCAACTGGCAACCTGTCCCCAGCTGGAAAGATTGGTACCGGCAAACTGTTTGGTCTCCCATTTTCCCTGAGAAACCTCATAGGTGATACAACGGCCTTTGCCGCGCTGTTTTTCTTCTACGGCAATGATAGCGGTAGCAAGGGTATAATAGCCGCTATCCAGAGGGTATTCCTCTGAGACATTCAACGTGTTGCCGCCACCGCTGCCGCTGATTTCAACGAGTCCGTTTTCCTCGTCACTCCAGACGTAAAGCACCTCCCCATACAGATAGGCTTTATTTTTCAGTAACGTCCCGTTCTGATTATATATCTCGCTGCCGGGCCATGACGTATAGTATTCTTTGACACTTGCCTGAACGACAAACAACTTATGCGAAGGGCTGTATTGAATCTCTTCAGGAGAATGTTCCACACTGTCATCAAAGAAATCAATATCACCACCGCTTATTTCAATAAATCCACCGAAACGGGCTGTCGCACCTTTCAATGCAGCCAATGCGGTGTTTACATATTCTTTTTTCACCTGAATGGCCTCCTTGGCCGCTGCACTCGCATCGGCGGCGGCAGCATTCGCGGTGTTCGCAGCGGCATCCGCGACCCCGGCCGCACTTGCGGCATTCCCCGCCGCCGTGTTGGCTGCCGATGCCGCATTGTTGGCTGTTGCGGCGGCAGCTTTGGCCGTGGCGGCGGCATCCTCCGCAGGTTTTTTCAACAGTGAGACGGGGGCAAGCACAACCTCCTGCCCGCGCATTGCCGGAAGGCTCTTGATATTGTCCAGCGAGGTGACCTCGGCCAGTTCGTCAACACCCTGGCTCTCCGCTTTGATAGCATTCAGGATATCTTTCTTTAATTCGGTTTTTTCCGCTTCTGTAAGTGCCATAACTATTTCTCCTTATCTATTTTTGTCAGTCCTTGTAATACTTGTATGAAAGCGCGCTGAAGCCAAGGATACACCAGCCGCACTTGTTCAGGTAATTAAAATTGAAACCTATGTCCTCCCATTTCTCACCCGTGTAGATGAGAAGATACCGGTTCACGGAAGTAACGTAGAGCCAGTTCCTTTCAGGATTCGCCGGGGCGGAGGAAAGAACACCTTTCCAGGTGATGCGAAGGTCATCGGTGTCATCACCGTAGGCGGGAAATTCGATCCACTCACCATACCAGTACATGTAGTTGCGGTTAGCCGTCACATCGTAATACAGCCACCCATTCGAGGGCGAGGCGGGAGGAGCAGCGAAGGCTCCACGCCACGAGAGCAAGTCCACAACGAATTGGCCGTTATATTCAGGAGTACCGATAAGCTCGATGATACCGCTCATCCAAGCGATCTTGTACGGGTCTTCATAGGAGAGCAGCCCTTCTTCGCCAAGGTTGACATTCGTACCGCGCAACAGGCTGCCGTCATCCACACGCACCGTGCTGTACCGGATGGAACCAATCGTCCTTGTATAAGGCGGATGGCAGCCGTTGTACAGGATTACACGCGAACCGATATATCCCACGTCATTCGGGAGTATGACATCGGCACCGTTGCTGGAACCGCCCATGTCAACCTTCAGGTTCAGTTCCCGGCCGATCATATAACCACTCTCACCACGTGCCGAATCGGTCGTGTATACGGCATCGCTTGATTCTATCAGATGAAATCTCGTCTTCAGATATCCGGAAAATGTACCGGAATTGGCCTCCATCGACCCATCCTCCAGAATCTTGAAATTGTCGTTCGCTGTCACCAAGCCCTCCATACGGATGTTCTCCGCAGTCAGTTTCACCACGGTCCGTTTATTCCCGGCAGTATCCGTTTCCTCCACACCCACGCCGATCAGCGCCAGTTTACCGTCGGGACCTTGCATATAAATGCCGGAACCTTCGGGCTTTACCATAAGGCCGGTTTCCTGCAGGCAGTTCTCGTCCTTGTCGAATACGGCGGCCGAAATCTTAACCAGGCGTTCCGATTGTTCAAACAGGGTCTTGTACCGGTGAGCCAGGGATTCCACCTTGTCGGTGGAGAGGATGAGCATGTACAAGTAAATATCACCGGTAAATGACAGTTTGAAATCACCCGTTCCGTTCCAAAGCCCGCTGCATGTGTACTGAACGTATCCGTCCGTTTCAGCCAGTTCTTCCTCCACCTCCAGGCTGTTGAAATTCGCAAAACCAGTCTTGTCAACGTTCTCGAATTCAATCCGCAGGGTACCGGCTTTCGCGCAACGGTAGAAGAAGGTCAGATAAACCGGAACAGCCTCCTTTTTGTCCTCACCGTTCCCGGGAAAGGAAGGGACGCTTTTCAAATTCACCCGTTTCTGGAGGATATATTTGTTACGGATCCGGACTACCGTACGACCATCGTCCTGTGTCACGCTTGCACTGTCACCTTTTTTGGAAAGAACATTGTTATTTGCCCATATCCAGCGGTTACCTACCAGGAAGAATACAGTCTCGTTCTCCGTGTTCCATTTTTCCAGACCGTCATCAAAAGCGGCGTTGTTCAAATAACCACGATCGGCGGCGAAATCCTGACGGAGAGCCGTAATGGAACTTGTTATTTTCCCTTCAACGATCTCGAATTTCGTCTTAATGTCTTCGCCGGTTACCAGAAGGAAGGTACCGCGCAGATAAGCATTGTCGCTGTACAGACCGTTGCCGTGCGGCTGGTTGTCTGCGGGGAACCAATCATCCTTGATACCGTCCAGATTACCCAGACGTGCGCGCAGGCAGTCCGTAAAGTTCTTCGCCTTCACGCCGTCCATAACATCCACCCTCGGTTGTCCGTCCTCAGTGGCGCTTATCAGTATAAGGTTCTGCCTGAGCGTATTCCGTGTGTTACCCATCAGCACGCATTCATCTCCCGGAACCGGCAGTGAGGTGTCAAATTCTTCCTCGGCTACCAGGATACTGTTACCTTCCACCCCGGCCACTTCCACCCAGTAATTTTGCAGCGTCCCGCCGCTAAATGTGGCACAACGCATCAGGTCATGCGCCACAAAAGTATTATCCTGCTCAAAGGTGATAAAATAGTAACCGTCCTGCTTTTCAACGCTTTTTATCTTGCCGTTGGCTGCCGACACGCAGAGCTGGCCGCCGACACTCCTCACTTTCTCAATCAATAGCTCCAGCACTACCATGATCTGCCGGACGGTCAACTTGTCCAGTGTTAAATTGGCCAGCCCGTTTTCATCAATCCAAAGTTGGAACCCCTCCCCCAAAAGGCCGTCCACAAACTTGGCACTGCGAAGCAATTCCCGGATAACAAGGGAAAGCAGTTCCGCATTCCCTTTGCCGTCAATCGTTCCTCCACGTTCACCGGCTTCAAAGTCTCCGGCATCGATACCCTCGTCAAAGATGATCTTCCTTTTGGCGCGGTCACGCTCGTTTTTATTCAGGAACTCATTCCGGCTTTTCCTGGCAGAAAACAGGTTGTTATCCGTGGGTACGGTCTTGTCCCAACTCCGGATAATATCAGGGAGGGATGATCTTTCCACTGCTGTTTTCGTGTAGTTCTTTACACCCTCGATATTGTTATTGATGGATTCCATCACACCGGTGGAAATAGCATCACTTATCTCAAGGTCTACCTGGGAGGGTAATGTCACCTTTCGCGTAAGCCGTGTTATACGGCTGCTCCGGTAGCCTGTTTCCGGGAAGTACTCTATACTTTCCAAACGCACACGACGACCCAGATAAAGGCTTATATTGTTTTGTTCGATATAGACATGGTCTGTAGGCCCCTTATACACCGAAATGTCAAGGGCATTATCTTCATTGTATTTATCCACGGCCGTACGAAATTCCTCTTCAGCCAGGGCGTAATACTCATCAGGCATACGGGTATTCCATAGGATATATTTGTCACCGGCTTTCGGAACCAGCTTGTCACCGGGAAGCTGGGTATCGTCATCATACGGCCAAATGGTTTTAATTTCGAACTCGCGGGTATCGCTGTCGAAATTCACCTCAAAATAATAGTTCCCGTCTTCATCATCCCCCAGCCCGGCAAGGTCGCTGCCCTCCTGAAAAGAGACACGTTTCACCTTGCCGCCCAGTTCGTAACTGTTCGGATCGAAATTCAGGGTATCGTCTTTAAAGTAGTAAATAGTGAAAGGGGTACCGTCCTCACTGTTTGCCTGCTTGCTCCGTACACTGCTGACCGTACCGACACGACGCGGGTAGATATCCGCGAAGGCATCTTTCTCGTAATGGTGGAAGATACCGTACTTGTCAGTGTTGACATCCACGTACTTCTCACCACCGGGAAGCTGGAGGCGGCTGTGCCCGTATTTTTCCGGGTCAATATTCCGGCTGCTTCCGATCGGGAACAAACGGGTATAAAATTTGGCGTTGTCGGCCTTGTCACGTTCGATTTCCGTGAGTCCCCGGCCATAAGCCAGTGTAATCTCTTCCCCATGCTCGCAACGGCAGATGTTCACCGTCTGCCCCTCTACCCACCATTCAGCCCCGGGTACTTTACCGGCAATTTCTTTCAGGGCATCATTGCAATACTTGCCTTCGTAATCTATCACAATGTTATCCGCACCCTCAACCGTGCCGACCTTCCAGTCGGTGGTATTATTCATGCCGTCATTGATAGCCTTTACTATCAAGGCTACATGTTCCCGTGGCGGGGCGGTAAGGGTAAATACCGGTTCCGGATCACCGTCCACCGTATTGAGTACCAGGAATCTTTTTATCAGGCTTTCAATTCCGTAAAACTTCACATCGTATTTCCACTCCTGCGTGTTCTTTTCATTCGGGAAATATCGCTCCGTCAGCCAGTAGCGTTCTCCCTCAAAATCCACGTAATCGTTCACATCCAGAGGGACATATTCATATAAAGTAAAGGATAACGTCAGCACATTGTCCGACTGGAGTGCCTTCACCTGCGTGGAACTGTCCTCCGGGGAAAGGAGGGCTTTCTGCTGCCTGTTGCTGTCATATACTGTTAAAAGCATGTTTGAACGTCATTTTAATGGTGTTAAATAACCGGTTCGGGTTCATGGAATTTCACTTTGAAGCGTCCGGCCTGCACGCCTTCCTTCCAGAGATAAGTCAGTGGAGTGAAGTTAGTGCTATCCAGATAATGCACGCGCATCGTCAGTTCCAGCTGCGGGAAGTAAAGGGACAGCCATCCCTTGTTCCCGGTTTTCAAAAAGGCGATGAAGTCCATGTACTTCTTCAGCCATTGTTTTTTTGTCGGGGCATACAGGGCAAAAAGAAGCGTCACGTCACGAGCCTGGTTGGCCACAATGAGTTCATCGGAGTATTTTTCACCGTTTTTCTCGCGGATATCCACCGCCGTATGCTCTTTCGTCTTGCTCGCAGCCAGGATGGCCTTCAGGTTGTCACAGCCGCCGCGCTTCTCTTCCGTCAGGAATACACCGTACTCCGTCCAGACATCGATACCGTTCACAAGGAACAGCCCGCCTATGATTGTATCCATACTCATGATCTCAGTTTTACTCCGTCACGTTTGATTGTATTGATATCCTCGGCGATAACGGAAAGGGATTTCCTGCACTCGCCGGTATGTTCTTCTATCTTGGCCAGATGACTTTCCGCCATAGCCATACGCCCGGCGACATCCTCGACTTTCTCGTCGATACTCACCCAGTGGTTCAGCCCGGAAGTGAACATGCCTTCCAGCTTCGTGCCCTGGTCCTGGCTCATCGCGGAAAAGCTGCCGGTTTTCCCGCTCTGGGTGGTCGTGGAATCATCCGTTATACCCGCAGCCTCAAATGCTTCGTTTTTCTTTGCGTTCGCCTTGTCGTATATGTCCTCATAGCGTTTGCGCAGAATGTCAGCTTCATTCTCCGAGAGGATGCCGTCAGACATGTATTCAGCGAAGGTTTCCTGCCATTTTTTGAGTTCATCGGAATAGGTCCCGTCCACAATGGATTTCAGGATGGCGTTTTTCATAAATTCGTCCACGCTTGCGATCACATCCTTTGAATCGGTTTCAAAGTCTTTCAACAGGTCTTTCATCCCGCTTTTGATACTGTCAAAGGAGGTGTCGGTAATGGCATCCTGCCATTGCTGCTGGAGTTCAAGCAGGGTATTCGCATCCGCGATATATGTATCCAGCCATTCATCCTGGTTATACTTCCCACTGTGTATCTTTTCCCAAATGTCGGGGAGTTCCTGGAGCTTTGCCAAATCTTCCGGGGAAAGCCGCCAAAGGTCGGAAGCCGACCGAAGTGTTTTCCCGACATGATCCGAAGCCCGTTGCCAGTCGCTCCAGCCGAAAGCGTCATTGATATAATAGTCATTCGAATGGTGGGAGGAGTGATATCCCATCTTGGCTTCAAGCATCTGCCGGTCATTTTCGGTTTTCTGTACCTGTTTGTTATAGGCTGCTTTGTAATAATCAGTGGACTGGGCACCGCCGGAATTCTCCATTTCGTTCGTCAGTTTCTCGATGGCTGCCACCAGGTATTTATTACTTTCCGTCAGACGATCGACTATCTCGTTCACCTCCTTGGCGTTACTGCCGTTTATCTTGCCCATCCATGAATCCCAACCGCCAAATGTTATGGAATTAAGGATGCTGCCTATGCCGTCCCGGAGGGATTTACCGATAGTGACGAATATGTCACCCGACAAAACATCGCTAAGTATCCCACTGATCGCATCGAATATCGAGTCAAGCAACGGACCGACAAGGTTGCTCAAACCGTCTTTGAAAATATCGATAATGGAAATGATCCAGCCTATAATCGGAACATCCTCTATCTTTTCCGCCACTTTTTCAAAAGCGCCTCCCATAGCCTTACCCGTCTGGATCAGCCCGTCATAGGCATTCCTTAATCCACCGGATGCCAGTTTTGACAGACCTTCCGTCACACTTTCCATATTGACCTTCAGATTGGTGGCGGTAGAAGACAGGTTCTGCTGGTTCTGGTTGACGATATCCGTCTGCGTCTTCACATTCTCGGACGCGGCATCCGCATTGCTTTGGGCATTTTCAAGGGCAATTTCCGCAGCCAGCTGCTCCTGTTCCGTGCCGTTCTTTACCGCTTTTTCATAATCTTCCTGCGCTTTTTTAAGTTTGGTGATGGCGGCCGATTCCTGTTCCTTGAAACTATCCAGTTCAAGGAGGGAATTCTGATAAGTCGTCATGTCCTGGCCGAGCTTCTTGAAATTCAGTCCTCCCGCACCGCCAAGTGATTTTTCCATTTGGTTGATAGCGTCGACCAGGGCCTTTTGACTTGCCTGGTCGGAGTTTTTGAACTTGTCTGTCTGAAGGTATTTTTTAGCTTCGTCAAGCGCCGGCCTTATCATGCCGTCGAACATCCCGCCAAACTCACCGAATACGGTAACCCAGTCGATGTTCTGTTTCATTGCTTCCGTGTCGACACCGGCAATATCGGATTGCTTTTGCTTCTCCAGTGACTTCTTTTCCCATTGGTTTTGGGATTCGGCAATCTTCCTGTCGTATTCCCGGGCGATGGCGAGTTTCTGCTGCTGGAACGTTCCGAATTCTTTCAGGTAGTCCTGCATGGCCTGAAAATCCGCTTTCAACTGTTCCTCATTCGTCTCAGCGATGCTTTTATCTTTCAGGCTTTCCGCATGGGCATAACGTGTGGAAATCTCGGTAGATTGCTCTTCCGTCAGTTTGCCTCCATTCGCATCCGTCCACTTCTTTTCCTGTTTTTTGATGGCATCGAGTTCTTTCTGATAGTCCAGTTCTATCTGCCGGATTTTCTTTTCCGTACCTTCTTTCCGGAGATTGATTTCATCCTCCTGGTTCTTACGGCGGAGAGCCAGTAATTCTTCATTAATCTTTTCCTGCTGTTTCTTTTTCGCATCCGGATCGTTTTTCGGCTTTTCGGGTTCCACATGACCACCGATACCGGAGTTTTTTCCGATTTTAGCGGCTTCTTCCTGTAACTTGGCAGCTTCTTCCAGGTAAGCGTCACGTTCCTCTTCCGCGCTTTTTACAGCAGCTTCCTTGGCTTCCTTGTTATGTTGCTCAATCAGCTTTTGGGCATCTATCTGACCGTTTGACTCTCCCTGCGCCGAATATAACAGCATTTTTTGGAACCAGCCCATAGAGCCGTCCACATCGTCTTTGTCCGTGGCTTTTATCGTTGCGACTTTTTCGTCCGCTTCTACGGCTTTATTTACCAGATTCTGGGCTTTTGCCTGCAAGAACAGCATTTGAATATAGTCTTCACTTTTTTGGATCAGGATATCATACCACTGGGCAAGCGTGTCGTAATAACCGAAAGATTCACCATATTTCCGGTTAAGTTCCTCGACTTTCGATTTCTCCTGTTCCTTGTTTCCGGTAAAGTTCTTCAGGCTCTTTACCGTGTTATCAATCTCGAAGCGTGTCTTTATCATCTGTGCCCGCCCGTTGGATTCGATTTCCACACGTTCTTTTGCCTTCTGTGCCGCTTTCTCCTGTGCGTCCGAATATCTATCCCAGGCAACGATAAGTCCCGTAATGACAACTGAAAGCCCCAAGGTGAGCGTAGCCATCAGAGCCTGCGCCGCTCCGGTGGAGATACCTAATGATACAGCCAGCCGGGTATTGGCAGCCGTCAACAGGTTTTTCATCTTTACCACCGTCACCAGCCGGAAAGCGGAATCCTTGTTCAGGGTGTTGAACACTTGCTGCAGTCCCATCGTGATGGCCATCACGCTTTGCACGCGAGTCTGTATCCTGGCTAAATCCTCATTCTCCGAAGCGAAAAGGGAAAGGGCACCGGTAGCGGTTGTAAACACACCGGCGAGACCGCTGACTCCGGACATGAAGCCCTGCAGGTTGGCATCGTCGTTCGACAGGATCCGCGTCTGGGTATTCAAGTCGGCAAGCGTATCGGAAAGGAGCGCGGCCTGTTGAGCCAATTTCCGGTATTCTTCAGTATTCTGCTGACCGTTCAGGCGCATACGGGCCATATTGTCCTGAAGCTCGCGCAACTGCATGGAAAGCCGTTTAGTGGTCATTCTCGTCTTTTCCTGTTCTCCCTGATATTGCACGAGCAGTTTTTTATCCTCTTCAAGGGCTCGTTTGGCAGCGTTCAGCTCGTCAAGTGCGACCACCTTTGTTTTACCGGGGGCGGCATTTTGCCAGGCTTTCTCCAGAGACTTGACATCGGCTTCCGTCTGTTTGACCACTTCTTTTTGCTCCCGGATCTTGTCGGCAAGCGTCTGGCTTCCGGCAGCCGCGCGCTCTTCTTCCAGGGAAACCTGCTGGTATTCCTTACGGAGATTCCGGACACTTGCCTCTGCCTTGGCATGTTCCTTTTCCAAACCTTCAAGGGCGCCACGTTCCTCTTCCAGGACTTTACGGCAGGCCATGACGTCGGCAGCCAGTTCCTCTTGCGCAGAACCGGGCTTCATCCCCTGAAGCTGGGATTCCATACGTTCCAGATCGGAAGAAACCTGTTCGATCACTTTCTTTTGTTCTACGATCTTGGCATTGATAGCCTCCGCGGCCTTTTCAGACTTGACGGCAAGGATATCGACGGCAAGACCGGCCTTGTCAAGACCGCCGGAAAGATTGTCCTTCATCAGGAACTCGATTTCTACAGGTTTCATAATCTACAGTTCTAATTTGCTTTGAAAAAAATTCACTATATCACCGGCTTCTTTTGCAGCAGAGTTTTCGTCTACTTCCCCATCCGGTTGCCCGTTCCGGGAACTTACCCGGCGGCGAACATAGCGCGGGGCATCGGAAAGCATTAATATCAGAGTTTGATAATTAACCTTTTCCAAAATATACTTTACACTCCAGCCGGTAGTGCTGGCAATATTCCAGATAAAGCCGAAAGGGCTATGGGAACCTTCGAATTCGGTTCTTAACTCCCCTTCTTTTTTTGGCTCAGTCTCAGCTTCATCGGGTTCGCCCGATCGACTGATCTGATAATACCGGTAAAAGATTCCGTCCCCATCAGGTTTACGAACCGGTTCATCGCGCCGATAAGGAAACGATGCTCCACTGCTTCCCTGAGGAACCATGCTACCGGGCGGATAAACAAACGACGGGAGATAACTCCCTGACAGAGCGTGTAAGCAATCATGCGCGAGATATCCACGCCATGATCGGCCATGAACCGTAACTTATCCTTTCCGGACAATGCTTCCAGTTCCTCGGGAGTCACATCCATCGAAAGGTAGATACGTGTAATGCACATCTGCCCCGACAGGCGCGGACGGCGCATCGTGACGCGCCACTGTACCGGTTTCTTCCGGAAGGGGATGCGCCACTCTTTCAAAGGAAGGGAGACACCGATATCCAGTATTACCTCCGATGCCTCCCTTTGTATTTTCCTTGTTACCGTATCGTCCATACGTTATGCCTTGGCTGCCGTATCGTTGATTTCGTAGGAAGCGGAATTATCTTCCGGTTTATTGATCTTCAGCTGGCATTCCAATTTGGACACCTCTGTAAGAGCCAATTTGCCGCCAAGGTTTGCCAGAATGGTACCGTTCGGAATAGTCATCGTCTGGCCGGACACGAAATCAATCGTCCACTTGCCGGACTTTTGTACGAGGTCAGTCGGGGCTTTCCAACCGGTAGGGGCATCTTCTGAACCTACCAACGTACCGCCCATCACTGCCTGTATGTTCTTATAATCCATCTGGATGATATTGAACGTCGGAGAAATCTGACCGTTTTTCTGTAGCAGTGTCAATACCGGGGCATCCGGAACCTGCTCGGCTTCCACGTCCACAGTCTCGGGCTTCGTACCGCCCCAGTCCCAGCTGCCTTTTTCAATCCAGCCGATCAGGAGGTCACCACTCTTGACGGTAGCAATACCGTAAATGAAATTTTTATTTTTTTCCATTGCGTTTTTTTATTACAATTATTAATACCATGCCGGATGCCATTCCGGCGATAAAGGCAATAAGTACCATTTGAACGGGGTTAAATCTGTGTTTAATCTCCGTTTGAACGGTTTCCGTACCCGTGACGGTTTCGCTCCGGATGCGCGTCAGTTCCGATTCGTACCATTCAATAATACGTTGGAGACTGTCACAGGAGGCGTATACTATCAACGTGTCACCTTGTGTCTTCACATCCACATTAGCCTGGCCTTTCTTTCCGTGAAAGGAAGCATCCGGAGGAAGAGCATAAAGGTCAGTCGTCGGAATCTTCAGGGTCAGCTCTGATTTCGGGATACCCGCCATTGTCATACCCCGACTGATGTTTCTTGCGCTGTCCCCGTTTTGGACGGACTGGCTCGTCAAAGTAGTCCGGTTCTGTCTTCGGGAGGTCGCGCAGCTCATACAGCACAGGACAATCAGAACGGTACTGGCAATCATTCGCACCGTCGATAGCCTTGCGTAAACGCGCCATTTCTCTTCGTGTCGCACCAAGTTCTTTTTTTAAGGGTTCTACAATATTTTCTATCAATATCCGCGTGGCTTGCTCAGTGTTGTCTATCCTCACTGTCTCCGTGTCGGCTTTTGCCTTCTCGGCTTCCGCCCTCGCTTTCTTTATGGTCGGGCCGATGGTGATCAACGTTATCAGAGTAGTCACAAGTCCCCCGCCCAATATCCAGTTGAGAATTTCACTGAGTTCCATGCTTCTCTTTATTTTTGTCTTATACCTATTGATTGAAGCCATTTCTGAACGTCAAACGACGGGCAGGCTTTCGCTGCCAGTTCGTTATGACCAATAATCCGGACGGAAGGGAAACGACGGTGGAAGTCCTTCACATACGCCTCCATGGCTTTCAATTGAGCAGGAGTACGGGTGTCTTTCGGTGTTTTTCCGTCACGTGCCACTCCGCCAACATAGACAACGTGCCGGCTTACACTGTTGTGGCCGGTTGCCCCATTGGTAACTTCCCAGGAATCCACATTCATATCCTCGTTGTTTTCTACCAGACGTTCCACCCGGCCATCCAGATGAATCATGTCGGTATATCCGACTTGTTTCCAACCACGTCCGCCCTTTGATACCGGGTTCGTGTGCCAGGCACGGATATCGGCGGATGTCACTTTACGTCCTTCCGGAGTGGCAGTACAATGAAGAACCAATTGTTTCATCTTTGCCATCGCTTATCCTCCGGCTTCTACGTCAGTTGCTACTTGTGACAGTGCAATGGTCACCTTTTTCGTCTTGTCGGAATCCAGTGTCACAACCAGGTTGCCTGCTTTCGCTTTGCCGCCGGTATTCTTTTCAGCGGTAACTTTCAAACCGTCATCGGTACCTACAACTGTGAAACCGGCCGGGGCGGCACTGACACTGTATTCACCGGACGCGGTGATTGTCACTTCCTTGCTTTCTCCGGCAGCCTTGAATGACAGTTCGTTCACATCCGAGGCGAGAGTCTTTTCCGAAGACTTGAATGCCGGGGATGTACGGGTATCCAGAACCACCATTTCCTCACCGAACGCAATGTTCGTATCGGCTTTCATCAGCAACTTGAAGAAATAAAGTTCACTGGCGTTGGCGATCTTATCGATTTGGATCACGTCCTGATCGTCCTGCAGGTTGACTGCGGCGAACCAGTTACCGTCCGCATCCGGAGAACAGAGGGTGGCTACAATCAGATCATCCGGCCAGGCTGCCAGTGTCTCGATAGTGATACCCTTGTAACGTTTGCTGTTTACATCCGTTTCGGAAGCATTCTTGCTCTCACGCTCGGTCAGTTCGTCATCGTATTTGTCAAAGTCGTCAATGCTCATCACCAGACGGAGGTTCGGGTTACTGCGCAGGGCTTTGGGAATGGCCTTACGGACAGCCTTCAACTTTTCGAGCATTGTGGTCTTGCTGGTGGAAACGACAATCAGTTCGGTATCTTTGGCAGCCTGCGTCAAAATACCATTCATCAAATGGTCGTCGTCGTCACCGAACTCACCGTTGATATAATGATCGCCCAACTCGAATTTCACCTGCTTGATCAACTCTTCCAACAGGGCATTCTGACCCTCCGGAGGGAGTTCGGCAAAGACCAGATTCCCTTTCGGCTGCCACTTGCGCCAGATATGTTCGAAGGCTCGGGGGTTAAACACTGTGAAGGCCATAAAATCCACCGGATCCAATGATTTCTCACTGTAATTGAAGTTGCCTTTCGAGTCTTCAATCTGGGGATTTTCCTTACGTTTCTGCAACATCTTACCGCTCTTGATACGCGGAAGGCTGATTTTTTTCTCCACACCGGGAATAACATAGATCATTCCTTTTTCTACGATTTCATTTCCGGTGGCGGCGAGCGTCAGGATCTTCTCCAGTACCTCACCGTTGTAATTGGTATTTCTTACTACTATTGCCATAACATACTGTTATTTACGGTTCAACTTTTCTTTGATTTCACGCTGGCGTTTGTTCCACGGACTTTCATCCGTAGGATTCACATGCAGGTCATTCATCACCTTGCGTTTCGGAGCCAGCTTTTCCAACGCTTTTTCACCGTTTTCACGGTCTTTTACCAGCAGGTTCTCATAAATGGGGCGGGTGGTCGCATCGATACGGCCATCTTCCTGGGCATCATCCAGCAATTTCTTCCGGGAGTTCTCTTCGTCCGCTTTCGCTTTATCCTGGAACACTTTAAGTTCACCCGTCAGACGGTTCACTTCGGTATTCAGACCGGGAACTTTACCGGCTTCTGTTTCCAGAACCCCAATTTCACGCAGGAAATCTTCATCACTCGCACAGTTTTTGAAGTGCGGACGTTTCTTGAGTTCGTCTAAATTCATTTGTTCTTCGTTTTGTGGCTTATTCAGCCGGTTATTGAATATTTGATATACTTGGTCGGGGGTGCTGTCTTCCGGTACCGGATCAGCGTCATAAATGCCATCAATAAATCCCAGCGCCAGTGCTTCATCAGCACGTAACCAGTGGTCGGTACCGTCAAAATAGGTAGAGCGGATTTCGTCTTTTCCTTTTCCCAGACGGGTGGCGTACATTTCACAGAGGGTATCTTCCAGTGATTCGATTTCCGCAATACAGCGACGCATCTCATCTTTGTTACCATAGCATCCGCCCATCACACTGTGAAGCATCAGACGGGAATAACGGCTCATCTGGACAGGCTTACCGCAGAGGGCAATCACACTGGCCATGCTGGCTGCAATCCCATCGATATAAATGGTGATGTCGGCTTTGCTGTTCTTTAAAGCGTTAAAGATGGCGATGCCCGCATATACATCGCCACCGTTGCTGTTTATCCTGACATCAATCTTCCCGTATGCGGATTCCGCCTCCAGCAGTTCGCGTGCTATATCTCCGCTACGTACATCGTCATAGTCGCCGATGTCTCCGTAAAGCAGTATGCAGCAGGCTTCCCTGCCGGGTATCATATTGAAAAATTTATTCATATTCATTTCACTTGTGGACGGTGTTCGCCCAGGTTTACGGTGCGAAAATAGGTGGATTACAAACGATTTTCAAACTGCCTTTTTATCACGCAAACTTTAAAATGCCGTCATGACTTTTTAAAGTGTCATCATGCGGCACGCATTTTTTTTCACCTCTTTTCATTACCAAATTTGCAAATAAAAAGGAGGTAATATGGCCGAACTTACGAACGAGCAAAAGAAAGACTGGGCGAAGATGCTCTATACGAAAGAAACCCTCACACAAGCGGAAATAGCCGAGCGTGTGGGGGTGTCACGGGTAACTGTGAACAACTGGATAAATAAAGGAAATTGGGAGCAATTAAAGGCTTCCATAACCATCACAAGGGAGGAACAGCTTAAAAATATGTACCGGCAGCTGGCAGAGCTGAATGATGCGATCAGCAAGAAGCCGCTCGGTGAACGTTATCCGAATACAGCGGAAGCGGATACCATATCCAAACTATCGAACGCCATCAAGAAAATGGAAACGGAAGTAGGGCTGGCCGACATCATCTCCGTATTCACTGACCTGCTCAAATGGGTACGGGCATACGATCCCACACAAGCAAAGGAGATCACCCCATTACTGGATGCGTTTGTCAAATCAAAACTCTCCTGATATGGCAAAGAAAAGGCTTACACCACAGGACAGGACGGCGCTGGAATATTGGAATGAACTGGTAGCATCCGTTCGCGAAAGTTCGGAAATCAATCCCACGGACACGGAAGCGGATATCAAGGCACGCCGGGAAAGACTGGAAAAGGACGATGAGGAATGGTTCAGGTATTATTTCGCAATGTATTATTCATGCGAACCGGCAGATTTCCATAAGAAGGCCACGAGGCGGTTAATGAAGAACAACCGATGGTATGAAGTACGGGCATGGTCGCGGGAGCTGGCCAAGTCGGCACGCTCCATGATGGAGATATCCAAACTGGCACTGACAAAAAAAGTGCGGAACGTCCTGCTCATCTCTAACTCTGCGGATAATGCGGAAAGGCTGTTGTTGCCATTTATGGCGAACTTCGAGGAGAACCAGCGTATCATCCAGGACTACGGTTCACAAAAGAAGCCGGGAGCCTGGGAAACGGGAGAATTCACCTGCCTGTGCGGATGTTCCTTCAGGGCCATCGGTGCCGGGCAGTCTCCACGTGGTACCCGTAACAAGAACTTTCGTCCGGACTTCATATTGGTGGATGATATTGATACCGATGAAGAATGCCGCAATCCGGAGCGTATCAAAACAAAATGGAAGTGGCTGGAGGAAGCGCTGATACCAACCATGTCCGTCAGTGGAAACTATCGCATACTATTCAACGGGAATATCATTGCTTTGGATTGCTGCATTAAAAAGGCTATCGAGAAAGCCACGGAATTAAAGGCGAAAGGTATCGGGCATGTGGATATTATCAACATCCGGGACAAAAACGGGCTTTCCGTATGGCCCGAAAAGAATTCGGAAGAAGACATAGACTTGTTCCTGTCTCTGGTCAGTGCGGCAGCGCAGCAAAAGGAATTTTATAATAACCCGGTAGTGGATGGAGGCGTATTCGAGGAACTCACCTACGGGAAAGTTCCGGCACTCTCTAAATTCAAGTTTGTAATAATCTACGGAGACCCGGCACCGGGAGAGAATAAAACCAAAAAGAGCTCCACCAAAACGGTATGCCTGCTCGGAAAGCTGGCAGGAAAACTGTACCTGATAAAAGCATTCCTGGACCGTGGGCTGAACGCGGAGTTCATCGAGTGGTACATCAAGCTGCTGGAGTTCGTTGGAGGGAAAACCACCGTATACTGCTACATGGAGAATAACAAACTGCAGGATCCTTTTTTCCAGCAGGTATTTCAACCCATCGTGCGTCGGATCCGGAGGGAAAGAAAAATTTCTCTTTACATTCAGGGAGACGAAGAAAAAAAGACAGACAAGGCCACGCGTATCGAAGCGAATCTCGAACCGCTTAACCGGGAGGGAAACCTGATACTAAACGAAGCGGAGAAGGATAACCCGCACATGAAACGGATGGCGGAGCAATTTAAACTGTTCAGTCTCCAGCTGACTTATCCGGCCGATGGTCCTGACTGCGTAGAGGGAGGAAACCGTGTCATTGACAAAAAAATAAGGCAGGCGGAGAAACCCGCCATCCTGTCCCGGAAGAATACGCGGTCACAAAACAAGTACAGATTATAAACTAAATACTTTTTTCTTATGAGCCAATTTATCGATCTTAAGGACTATGACGCGAGCATCCACAAGGAAATACTGGATGCCGTAACAAGGGAGGACGAAGCTGTCGTGGAGATATGTGAAGACCGCGCCGTCGCCGAGATGCGCTGCTATCTCTCAAAACGCTATGACTGTGACAAGATATTCGGGGCCACCGGTAAGGAAAGGAACCAGCTGGTTCTGATGATGGCTATTGACATCGCCATCTATCATATCATCAGTATTCATAACCCGCAGAGCATAAAGGGTATCCGCAAGGAAAGATACGAACGGGCTGTGGAATGGATGGAGGCCGTAGCGAATGAAGATATTTCAATCGACGGGGCACCACTGTTGCCGGAAGAAGTCAGGGCGAACAAATCCAATTTTTTAATGAAAAGCAACCGAAAACGGGTAAATCACTGGTAAAATGAAAAAGAAGAATAACAGGGCCGGGAAAATAACCATGAGCGGAAATACGCCGAGACCCGGGCAAAAAGGTCCCGCTACAATTGTACTGACACAGCCGAAACGCTTCGGTATCGATATTGCAGATTACATGTCAGCAATACGGTCATTTGAAAACGTGGACTACTCCAGACGTTACAAGCTATATGACCTGTTCAGTGACATATTGATGGATACGCATCTCTCCAGTGTCATCGAAAAGCGAAAAAATTCCGTACTTTCATCCGCCATCGAATTCCAGCGGAATGGTAAACCGGACAAGCGGGTAAATGAGCAAATACGCTCCCCTTGGTTCCGCCGGTTGATAGCTGATATCCTGGATGCGAAAATATGGGGATTTTCCCTGATGCAGTTCTATCGGCAGGGAGAATGGATAAACTACGACTTGATACCGCGCAAACATGTTGACCCGATACGTCGGATTATCATGCGCCACCAAACCGATATAACCGGTACCTCCTGGGACGAATACCCGGACTTATTATTTGTCGGTTCACCGGATGATTTGGGACTGCTGGCCAAAGCTGCCATCTGGGTAATTTACAAACGTAACGACGTTGCAGACTGGGCGCAGTTTGCGGAGATATTCGGGGCACCTATCAGGGAGTATACTTACCCGACCGATGACGATGAAGCACGGCAAAGGGCACTCGCTGACGCGGAAAGTACCGGAAGCATGTCGGTGTTCGTACATGCTCAGGAAACGGTCATGGAGCTGAGGGAAGCAGCCAACAAAACCGGGAGTTCTGACCTGTACGATAAACTTTGCGAACGGTGCAACAGTGAAATTTCCAAATTATTCCTGGGCAATACGCTGACTACCGAATCTTCCGAAAACGGCACGCAGGCTCTTGGAACAGTACACAAAAAAGTGGAAGACAAAGTATCGGAATCAGACCGGCAGGATATTCTGGATGTACTCAACTATAACATGACGGATATTTTTGCGGCCATGGGCATTAATACCGACGGCGGGGAATTCTATTATCCGGAAAAGAAGGATATTGAACCGAGCCAGAAAATGACTATCCTCACACAATTGAAAACGAACTTTAACTTGCCGGTGGGTGATGACTATCTCTATGAAGAATTCGGAGTCGAAAAGCCGGTAAACTATGACGAGCTAAAAAAGCAACAAGAGGAAAAGGCACTTGAAATCAATGCGGCAAAAGCTAAAGCCATCGAGACTCTGGAGGATGATCCGGATCCGGAGGATAAAACCAAAGTGGAAAAGAAACCTGGTAAAGATGTGCAAAAAGAGAAAGTAAACGCCGTTAAAAACGCGTACAACTGGCTGAAACGTTTTTTCGGGAAAGCCCCGGGGAAAGACGGGGCAGCTTTAGAGTGGTAATGAATGACCTTTATCTATTTGAAAATAAAGATAAAGAAGTAGCATCTTCCTTCTCCTTTGATGAGGAAGTACTGAAAAAAGCCCTGAAGAACATTTATAGTAAAGACTTTCACCCGATGAATGACATTGAAGAAAACATGTTCAATTCAGTATGGGAAACGATGAATAATGCCACGGATAAAGGGTTTCAGAAACGAACGCCGGATGATCCGGATTATGACTTTTATCAGGAAATAAGGAAGAACAACGCTGTATTCTCGGCTTTCAAAGTACATCGGGCACAGAATGACATGGCGGCGTTACTGTTGGATAAAAATGGGAGTTTAAAGTCATTTGAACAATGGGTTAAAGAGGTCATGCCTATTGCTGACCATCAGATGCGCCACTGGCTACGTACTGAATACGACACGGCAGTTATACGCGCACATCATGCTGCCGACTGGAGACAGTTCGAACGGGAAAAGGAATTTCTTCCGAACCTAAAGTGGGGAGAATCAACCAGCGTACATCCGGGAGCGGATCATAAAATATTCTGGGGAACTATCCGTCCTGTCGATGATTCGTTTTGGGACAGACACCGGCCGGGTGATCGATGGAATTGCAAATGTCCGCTAACTTCAACCGATGAACCGGTCACACCGATATCACATGGAGAAACGGAACAGGACAAAGCACAGGATGGACTGGAGAACAACCCCGGAAAAGACGGGCATTTGTTCTCTGATAAACACCCCTACGTAAAAGAAGCATATCCCGGTGCCCAAAAGGCTGTAGATGCACTGACCAGACGCATTAATGAAATGATAGCCGAAATGCCAGACAACCTGACTCTTGAGGAAAAAACGAACATAGCCCGGAATAATCTGGAATTGGAAAAGAAACTCGGCATAACCAAAGGCAAGCGCATGGCGTATGAGGAAGCCAACAAAGGTAAAGAGAACCCGCAATACAACAAAGGGGAAGGCTACCGTGTCAATTGTCAAACTTGTACTGTAACACACATGCTCAGGCGGTTGGGATTCGACGTCGAAGCAAAGCCGAATATAAAGCAAAGTGCATATAACGAAATGGCAAAACAAGGAATTACGTGGGAGGAACGCTTCCTGAACCAGGATGGAACAAAGCCGGATTACGATTTCTCCTATAAATGGCAAATCAGAAAAAGATATCAGGTAATGAATGCCAACAGGTTACAGGAATATTTCAGGGAAAAGTTCAAGGATGACGGAATATATGAAATATACTGTGCTTGGAAAGGCGGTTCAGCACATGTATTCTGCGCAGAAGTAACCAAGGGGAAAGTACGCTTATTTGACCCACAAAATGGGAAAGATGATGCAAGTAGTTATATACGGGATATGAAAGCTAATCGTGTAGGAGTGATAAGGGTAGATAATAAATTGATTAATCCTAAAGCTATGAACTTATTCATCACCAAATAACCGGGAAGCCAATGTTAATCCTTCTTCGCCGCTTACCAGATTACAAGATTGACCGTCGAATAGAATGAAAGCCGGGAGACCAACAGGTAAATCAAATCCATTCTCATCGACACAACCAACAGAATAAATACTTTCCTGTTGGGAGCGTTTAGACAGAATGACTGAATTATAGCCATTTCTATTTGCAAGTTCAGATACTTGTTCCGGTATTTTCATAACGCATAAAAGGCACATTAAACGCCTTGTTCGCAAAGATATAAAATTATTTTTGAAACTATGTAATTTATGGATATAAAAGAATTTTCAAAACAGATAAAAGCCAAGCGTAAAGAGCTGGATGAGTTGATGAAACGCAAGATGCCGGTACTGGCCGGACGCATGGCGAAAGACCATTATCAGGATAACTTTCGTCAGGGAGGCTTTGTCAATAACGGGTTGCGTCCCTGGAAGAAAGCAAAAAGACTTTCTTTAGGAGGCAAAGATGCGGCCAGTCAATACGGGACTTTATTATCAAGCCGGAACCACATGTTCAGCTCCATAAAATATGTGCCCGGAGATTACCGGGTGAAAGTGTCCGATGAACTTATATATGCGCCGATACACAACTGGGGAGGGACAGTACATCCAACCATTACAGCCCAAATGCGGCGTTTTGCATGGGCGAAGTATTATGAGGCAACAGGTAAGGCACAAAAGGCCGCTAAGGGCAAGAAAAAGGGCAAAAAGAAAGATTCTAAGGGAAAGGAGAAAGAGCAGGAGAACCCGGAGGCATCACGCTGGAAAGGGCTTGCACTGACTAAAAAGAAAACTCTTCGGATCAAGATTCCGAAACGTCAGTTCATCGGAGAGAGTCAGGAACTGTCCGATAAGATAACAGAGAAAACAGAAAACGAAATCAGAAACATTTTAAATTCATAAATCATGGAAGAAATATTCATTGCGATTATGGAACACATCGCTGAAACGATGCCGGAACTCTCTTACATCGATGAGGATTACGGACAGTTGGAACCAACCGAAGACCAGGACAGTTATCCGGTCACATTCCCCTGCGTACTTATTGGAAATACGGAATCGGACTGGAACGATATCGGTTACGGGGTACAGAAAAGCGAGTCTCTCGTCACCGTGCGTCTGGCCATCGACTGCTACGATGACACTCACTACACGTCCGGCACTTATCAGAAAGTAAGGGAACGCCAGCTAAAAGCGAAGGAATTGTACAAGGCACTGCAGGGATTCCAATGCGCAGAAGAAGTGACCCCGCTTGTCAGAGTAAAAAGCAGGGATTATTCACTACCGGGAAACATAAAAGTCTATGAAACGATGTTTTCCTTTACCCTGCACGATGAATCTGCCATGCAGGAGGGATTAAAGAAATTCACTCTCCGGTAAAGAGGGAGAGTTGAACGGCAGTCAGACGGGGTTTCTTTACCTTCGGAACGGGCTTTATCTCCAGATCATTCAATTCACGGCACTTGCGCCGGATGATTGACATGATACGCTCTTCGGAGATGAAAAATTCCTGCTTTGATAACACTTTCAAAGCATCGTCAAAGCGCAAGCGCTGTACCTCTGTCCAGTAATAGTAGCGGCGGCACAGGGCTTCATCACGAAGTTCTATCAATTCTTTATCACGTCCTTTAGGCATATATGTCTTTGTATGTGTTGCAAAATTAGCTATTTAACAGTGCATATAACAAAAAAAACGCCGCATTCCAAAGAGTACGGCGTTTTTTCAGTTCAGTATGTGAACAAAATCACATAGTTAGCATCTCGGTATCATCTTTTCCCGGGACAAACGGCTCAACACGGGTGATTACCTTACTTTGTACTTTTACCCGACCGCTTCCCTGACAAACGGGGCATTTAACGGAAACTGAAATTCCGTATTGGTCTGGAGAAAAAGTACGTCCCTTGCCTTCACAACGCTTACAGGCCATAACATGCGGCGCAATGTTCTTTGTCGTTTCCATAACTACAGACGGCAGAAAGAGGGTTCAATACGACGCCAAACACCGTTCAAATCGCGTTTATAAAAGTAATAGTTGGTAGCTGTCTTGTAGACGACGTTACTCTCTTTGAAAAGCTGCATAATATCAGCATATTCCGTATCAAAACGGCTCTCCAACTCATAGAGCTTACTGATGGACTTATAGTCGAGATCACCCTGTTTATTGCGTTCCAGCAATGTCATGGCGAGCTGGTACATCGGGTCATCGACTCCTTTATCAGTACGGCCTACATAATCCTTCAAGTAGTTGATCAAACGTTCCGCGGCAAGATCGGCACGCTCATCGAAACTTTTAACCTTGTTACTTTTAACTTCCAATTTAAAGTTTTCATCCACTACGGTAAAACTGGATTGTTCTTCTCCACGGCGCAACTGGCCATAATCTCGCATCACGTTGCGAAAGGCTTCACTCTCTCCGACAATCCAGTCATAAAATCCTTGCACGTTATTCACGATCGGCATCAATTTGCTTTCAACGTCAAAGGTGAACTGATGGCGTAGGGTTTCATACGCTTCACGACGACTACGCTGGTCTTCTTTTTCTTCCTGTTGCAATTGCTTCAACAACTCTTTTCTTTCCTTTGCGGAAAGTTCTTTTAACACTTCAAGTCCTTTCATATTTCAAAAATTAATGGTGATTATTATTTTTCTTTCTTACGGCGGATGGCACGCAGCTTCACCTGCAGCGCATCCAGTTCTTCACAGTCCAAATCCCGGAACTCTTTACCAGCGATACGACTATCCATGCAAAATGAATTGACATTATCCCAGTTTGATGTATTAATGCCCAGCAGTTGCATCTGATGAAGTACAGTGGAGCGCTTCTGGCGACGTATTTTAATCAACTGTTCCTGGTAAGTAGGCGGTACCAGTTTCTGCATACCGGCAACGGCAGCGTTATACTCCTGGAGAGTCATTTCGCGCAAACTGGAGGTACGATTATCCGTATACTGTAACACTACACTTTCCTTCAGTGCATCCCGATCGGACGTGGGAAGGCGGTTCAAAAGGCTGTAAAATGCCCCATAATTCTCGGGCTTTCTTACAAATTTCTTGGTGTTAATGTCTATTTGCATGGTTACGTTCGTTTTTTTTCTTTAGCTCTTTCTTTTCTTGTTATTCTTCAAATGACACCGATAAATCTTCATATCCGACCACCGCTTTAGTGTGTACTTCATTAAGAGTAACGAACTCGCTCTCTTCTCCAAGTTTATGTAAAGCAGCCCATTTTGCGTAATTGTACAACTTCACTTCATTATCACCTTCCACATATTCAGGATCAACCCAATTATCCGTATCTCCGAGTTCCCCGTCAAAGTGTTGTTCAATGGCTGACAAAGCATCTTTGTCAATAATGTTATCGTCAATAGTTACCGTTACTGATGCTTCGCGGATAACTGTTACTGTAATCATTCTATTCATTATTATTCTTGATTTGAGGGTTATCCAACTGATAATGTGAATGATTCCGTTACATAGGAGTCTTTGAGGCGAAACCAGGGTTCTTTCAGTTCATCATCTGAATTCTCATCCTGAGTCTTAATTTCGCTTATACGGAAATCAGGCTCGTTATAACTGAGGTGTTCATCCACTTTCTCTTGTATCTCTTCGAGATTGGCATCATCAGGAACCCATGCCTGTAACACCGCAATTACTGATATTTGTTTCATACTTATTTAGTTACTTGTAGAATATATATTTTTCTTCGCAATACATACAATGGTTTTCTTTACAATACTTTTCAACTGCTTTTCGAGTTTTAAAGTCCTTTATATTCCCATCTTTTGATGGAATATGCGCCACATTAAAGTTTTCATCCACTTTTAGTGGAACGAATCTTGTTTGAGTATTAAATCGTTTCATATTTAATTGACATTTATATTATTCATCGGAATTATGTTCGTACTTACTTGATCAGCTTCGGTAAAAGCTACAGCCAATAATGAACTTAACCTACTTTCCGCTTTGATAGCTCCAATAAGCGAACCAATGATATGTTTACCTTTGCCCTGCACCACGCTACTGCATATTTGTTCAAGACCAGTAGAGTGTTCTTCTGTCACGGCAGCCACCATAAGGATACTGATGCCGTTCTCATTGCAATAAGCATCCACTTTCTCTGTGAGACTCTTTAATTCCTCTTTTTGTTTTTCTGTAATCATTTTCCTATTTTTTTAATTATTAAATACTATATATCGATCTTGCAAAATCTCTTTTCTGGTACTGACTGTACAAAGTATCTTCCCAATCTGGTTGTTCGTCTTTGGAGAAGTCATCCTCTTGTGGTACCACCTCTTTCCGATAAATCAGATAACGAGCTTCCAGGAAGAACAGGACTACTCGACGGAGAAATTCTCGGGGAGATGTGATATCATATTTCTGCATGAAAGCACGGATACGATCGGGGCCGATAGTGTTCGTACGGATACTTACTTGTTGCTGTCTCCGGAAATCCTTTAGTGTACTACCTTTTACAGTAAGTACCCGATCAATTATCTGTTGAAGAACATTCGGCGTATAATAACCGTTATCCGCTTCGTTAGTCCTCACAAGCAACTCTGCAGCTGCTGTCAGCATACCCTCCATGCTCAATCGTTGGGCTACCGCTGTTTCTTTGAGAAATACATACTGATAATGGCTTACATAGGAATAAGATATGTATCCGGATGGATCTCGAAGAATGGAACCGGAAGCAAGTTCCACCGAAAGCGCGCGTAGTGTCACATCGGCGCCGGATATAAAAGAGCATATCAGATAAATGGCCAGTTTGGTGCGGTTGCCAAAACCACTTGCCACAATGGCACGTTGCAACCCATCGGCAAGGCTATGATCCATTTCAAAGCCTAATATCGATTTCTCCTGATGGCGAAAGAAGAATTCCATATCGGGGATTCTTTCTATATGCGACAGGATACGTCGTGTAGGTTTAGAAATTTTCTTTCCGTCACACATGCAGATATAGGAAGCAATAAGGTGGTTCATCACCGCACTCATATCCGAGAAATGATAGTCGGATACTTTTTCCCGAAACATCTCATGGATCACCGCAGGCATCTTTACAAAATAATTATAATATTCTTTTCTCATGGTATTACTTATTTGAAGGCTTCCACTCAATAGTTACAAACGCATCAAGCATTCCGCTTCCTTCACACAAGGGGCAGGTGTTTTTCACCCTATCACGGAATTCATCAACTCCCCAGAACCAGCCATTGCCATGACAATACCCACAAGTATGCCCTTTGCTTACAACCAGTTCTTTGCCCTGCTTGTAATTCGGTGAAACCAGCTCCACCAGCTTTATCTGTTTACTCATAATCGTCGATATTTACATTAAAATACTCCATTTGAAGGCATTCGTCCGCATTGTTTCGTAATCGATCGGATACTTCTGTAAGTATCCAATATTGGTCGCTCAAGGTGTAATTCTTCACACGCTCCATTGCTTCCTTGATGATTTTTTCTACTGTCTCTTCCATTTTTCACTGTTTTTTAATCTCTATTTGACAGCCTGGATGCCATATACGAATATTATTAGCGTACACTACATCCTTCAACTCAATTACAACATGGCCACGTGTTTTTGCCTTACGAAAACGCAGGTCACAGTCCATATTTCTTTCAGCCCAATCTTCTACGATGTCCCGGGCCTCACTTTTCTTTATTAGTATCTGAAATACTTCATTTCCTGTATATGTGTCCATCTACTTATTTTTTTACTCCGGTTAAACCTTCTCCCCAATACTCGATAGCTCCCTGATCCCAAATCGTATATTTACCGGTGTTCCCCTGGTATCTCCCTTTGCTGAATGCGATATGGCCTTCCACCCATATCTTCAAGTCAGCGTCATACATTACGCTGGTGGCTGCATCGCCTTTCGGGTTCTTGCCGCGTGCATGGCTGATGAAGATGAACAGTTTGTCCGGAAATTCCTCCTTCAGCTGGATATAGTCCTTATACGTCATCTGCGTATATTGGAAGCTGTCGATGATTACAATGTTGTAGCTCTTATGCCGGCGAAGGCGTTCCCGCAACGATGGAATATCTTCCTTGATAAAGTTCAATCGGCGGCTTACCTCGGCCATACCGAAGCGTTTCAGGCTGTTCTGTACCGTCAGGCAGGTTCCTTCTTCCAGGGAATTGAAAGCAACACGATCGTATTTGCAAAGCTCCTTGCAGAGTTGCATCACAAAAGAACTCTTGCCGTTTCCACTTGCCCCCCATACGAACCATACACCTGTACACTCCGGCGTATCAAAAGCGTCACGCCACTTTCCCTCAAAAGGAAATACCTTGTATTTCTTATTCAGGATATCCCTGACATTCAATGCTCGTTTCATACTTAGAAAAGTTTTATTTGCCGAATACTGTCGATTTTGTCAAGAACTGCCTGACGTGCGGCACCTTGTAGTTTATTGCTGGAAAGCATCCAGCCCAATGCCCAAAGGAGGGCATTATCACGATTCGCAAACTGTCCCCATTTGCGACCAGGGTTGAAACCGCCGCCGGATCCACCTATCTGCATGTGAACGCCAGCGGTCCACCAGCCGTCCTGTTGCCCGACAAGGGCATCCAGATAGTTACGGCCGTTACGATAGATAGTAACCGTCTCGTAATCCGTTAGAGTTGGATAATTACTCCAAGGTTCGGGCAGTTGTCCGCGTCCGTCTATCATTAAATATTCAAATTTGTTTTCCATACGCCTAAAATTATGTTTGAACGGTGTTTGAACGGGATTATTCACTCATGCGCTTTACTTTATGTATCGACTTCTTGACGCGTCTCAAGTCGAATTCACAGCCGGCAGCTTCTTTGATCACACAATCTATATCTTTCTTTTCCGTCACTCCATTGGCTGTACAGATGGCATATACATCTCTCGCGTCCGTAGGTTCCAGTTCGTAAAACTTTCGTCCGATACGGCTGTAGAATTCCTTATACCCCGGCTTCCGGTATTTCAAGCCATTACTGATGCGTTTAGCAATGTAGTCAGTGCTAAGGAAAACGACACCGCACTTCTCCTCCAGTTTGTTGTAAAGACTGATAAAGTAGTGGAACACCGGTTCTGTCAATTTGTCGGCTTCATCGAACACCAAAAGGGGCGCATCCATTTGGATGATATCGTCCAGAATAAGGCTCCACACTTCGCGTATATTGCAGCCTTCTGTCCGAATACCAACGGTACGGGCAATCTCACGAACGAAGTCGCCTTTTTTCATATCCTCGGAACAAAGGATGTAGAATACTTCCTTATGTTCCTGTAGGTAAACACGGGATGTGGTACTCTTACCACAACCGGCTTCACCGACCACCCATGTCACATTGCGCCAACGCTGCGCATCAGACAGAACTCCGGTAATTTCCTGATACGCTCCGGTTTCTACGATCTGCCAACCGGGAGTATTAATGTTCTTCACCTGTGAAGCCACGTTACGGAACATATCATCGCTGATTTTCTCGTACAATCCGTTCAGGATATTGCTCACGGTACCGACACTGATATTCTTCAAGCTACCGGCAGCCTTTGTTTGGCTGGGATACTTGGCCACATAAGCCTGTAGGCTTTCACGAATGGCATCTTTTTCTTGTCTTTTTAAATTGCTCATAACTTTTTTCTTAAAATATTTCTTATTATAATTTCCCTACTATTTTCCGCTGATCCACTTCCTTCCTGCCAAGCTGATCCCAAGTCACGTTACTGATTACCTTTGTCGAACGACCCAGTGAAATTTCGTCTGCGGGTTGACTGTATTTCTTTGTCCGGCGATCGATCTGACGCTGCACTTCCGCTGTGATACCTTTCAGTTTTGGGGTTTTTAAGCCGTGTTGTTCAGGGGCGACACCGAATTCATACTCGATTTCCTTTGCAGTCACTTGGCGTTCGATACGGTCTTGTATGTTGGCATCCTGTTCCCTACGGATGAAAGCAGCTTCGCCTTCAGTCTGGTCCTGAATACCACGATGGATAACCATGTACGGTTCGGCAACGCGTTCGAAGCGCATTTCACCTCCCTTATCTTTCCAGTACAACCGGACACTACCAAAATCATAGGGGTCATATTTGACATAGAACTGTTTGTAGGTATTCTGACGACGCCAATCATGATCAGGTGTACCGGGTGAGGAATAAACCTCGTAAGTGCGTTTCTTTCCGCCGATCGTAACCTCGATGCCGCCGGAGGTGAATGTGCTGGGACGATCTGTCATCACCCAGAAGATATCCACCATGTCACGCGCGGTGACAATCTCGGTATCTTCATTTACACTGGTGTTATACATCTCAATCCGAGGGATACCTGTTGCAGGGTGTTTCATTTCACACCACTCCTGACGGGCCTGCACATATTTTACTTTCAATTCCGCAAGGGTATAAAGCTGGTCCTTATTTGCCTCGATAAATTCAATGTTCGGGCGGCTGGAATCTTTCTTATCCGTAATATTGCCACCGGTAAAGCGCCAGTCTTTATGCAGTACCTGACTTTGGAAACGTCCGAATACTGATTCTATCGTTTTGGACTGACCGCTATATGGGGCAGTCGGGCGATGAATATGGCTTATTTTACCCAATAAGCCGTCAGATACACGTTCCAGTTTCTTGTGACCGCCTTGGTTATCATGGACCAATTCATAAGGCTTATGCCCACTCACTTGAAGAGCCATGCGGTAAGCGTGGTATTGTGCTTCATAATCCTCATGATCACTGATATGGAATCCCAGAAAGATTTCGCTATAAGCATCAATCACCTCATAGACCTGAGTCGTACGTACGTTACCATTTTCGTCTTTATAGTAAAGATTCAACTTTGTTCCGTCACCATACCAAAGGCTGTCACGACGTGACGGGAGTTCGGTCTTATGCTTACGACCATAACGCTGATGGGCTTTCATCTCTCCATATACAGCATCGTACCATAACGGCTCAATACGGGGGCTGTTTAGCCATTCACGAAGGCTACGAGGACTTTTTAGCAGTTTCCATTCCCTATCAGGAGCAACACGGTTGTATTCCTCAAATATCTGCATGTCTGTATAAACAGGAACCCGGCTACGCTTCAGGGCTATGAGAAAACGTCCGGCTTCCTCATCGATCTTCAACGTGTTTTTGTTTCCATACTTTCCGCTGATTAATACCACGTAATTATTGGGACGATATTTAGTCATAAGTGCCTTTAAACGCCCAACGCTGCCTGGAAGTGTATGTTTATATTCTTCTCGAAGCAATTCACAGGTGGAAAGAAGAATCTCCCAAAGGTTGCGGCGACCGCCATTCAGTTTATTGGTTGAAGAAGTTAGACGGTTCAAGTCACGGAGTAATGTATTCAACACCGAAGCGTTCCTGACATATTCCGTTTGCACGATATCCGGGAGAGGGACATTTTCACCGTTCTTGTCATACCGATAATTCTCAAAGAACTTTTCGGCATCCTCGTCTTTTTGTACTTTGCTACGTATCATTTCTTTGTGCATTTGTTCTTCAGGGTCACCGTTACGTTCAACCCAGCGTTGCTTATACTTTTCAGGAAAAGAGGAATAGATATACAATGCGTAGCCACCTTCACCACCACCACGGTGAGCACTCTGGATATTACCGCGATAGACATTTTGCCGTAAAGTAGCACCCCGTATCACAGGATCATCTCCGGAGGTCAGTTCCTCATAGGTCATGCACAATGCTTTATTATAATATTCCATTTCCTTATTCTACATTAATCCTCTAATCCATCGAGGGGAACGTATTTTAACCTACGTACAGACACTCCCAAATTCAGCACTAAAATGAATGTCAGCGCCAGGCTATCGCAATTCACCAAAAGAGGAAGGGAGAGGCTAAAAAGGAAGTAAAGCACATAAAAACGTTGCTTCACGTTCAGGCCAGTAAACCATCGAATCTGCGTTCCGAAGATTTCCATTAAATCACTTTTCATGGCTGTCTGTTTTTTGAGGATTATCACCTACTTTTGAACCGCCACGATCCAACGCTAACTTGCGGATGGAACGAGCCAACTTGCTATTCTTGCGGAATGCAAGAGAATGAGTTACCATCTCCGGGGAACACCCCAGTAGGCCGGCGATTTTACTCACCTCACCGTACTCTACGACTATTCTTGCTTTCATACATCTATATTATTTAAGTTCTTCTCATTGTCACCTCAAGCCTTTTTTGTAGCTTTGGGGCGGCGTTCAGATTCTGAACACGTTGCAAATATAAGGATAAAATTTTAACCTCAAAATAATTATGGGCGATATTTTAACCATAAAAGATAAAATTATGACTTTTTTAAAAGAACAGGGCATAAGAAAGATTGATTTCTTTGAAGCTACTGGCATACAACCCAGCAACTTTAAAGGGAAAAATATGGCATCACAGCCAGGTGGAGAAATGATAGTTAAAATATTGACCCTATATCCCGAATTATCGGCCGAGTGGCTATTGAGAGGTGAGGGAGATATGATTAAAACAGATAATACGAATATCCCTACAAGCACACAATTTGCCCATAAATCAGAAATAAGAGGTAACGAGGAGAAAAGCACTGGACAAAATATCCCTCCTGAAATGATAGATAGATTTCTTTCTACAATAACAGAACAGGCAGAAGAAATAGGGATGCTCAAGCAAAAGATCGCACAATTTGAAAAGGAAAAAGACAACTTTGTTTCAGGTGTGAGCGATTCATTAACTGCGAATGCCGGCTAAAGTGTGTTTTGCGGTGTGAGATAGCCAAAACACCTAAATAATTGTATTATAAGCGAATATGCTAAATTATAGGGGCGTAAATTATTATTGAAAAGATATAGTTTACCCCTTCAAATAGAACCGTAACAAACTAAATCAGCATACAGCAAAGATATATTCTTGCAATAATAACTACCAAAAGCAGTGTAAAATGTCACTCCAAATGTCACCCCATTCAAAACGTTTCGTTTTTCCATGCTGTTTTTTGTCACCCCAAACGTCACTCCAAGTGTCACTCCTTCCCAATTTTTCAACTATTTAAACCGTTCAAAGGGATTCTTTTCGTGTTTTGAGTGGAATGGGTACAAAAAAAGCCGCGAAATGCGGCTTTCAATGCGTTTTAAGGTGTTTTTATACCTTCCTGGTGGTCTTTATCAAGTGTGACTGGATAATCATCGCACGTTTAGTGTATTTAACCGTTCCATCAGTTAATCCAGCATGTAATAGACTGCTTTTAGTGATACCGACCTGTTCCTCGGTCAAGGTCTCAAATATAGCAGATATACTGCCAAAATAGAGGTTCTTTTTCTCATAAATCAGGTGTACATGAACAATTTTAGTCATAGTTATTGCATTTATTTTGTTGCAAATATACCAAATATATCATATATGGAATAATTTGGATAAATAAAAAAGGAAAATACATGCTGGTACTCTATATTCAATTTGCATAAACCGTGGTATTTGACTACATTTGTAGATGGGGAGTCGGCCGGAACCTATTTACAGCAATTAATCGGCAATTTAAAGCCTGATTCCTTCCATGTTTAACTTGAGATGTAAAGTATCCCATTTGAACGGTGTTCAAACGAAGTTAAAATGTAAGCCCAATGTAAAGCGATGTAAACGCTTCGTTTTTCCTGTCCGCTCACACCTATTCCATCATAACGCTTTGAAAACCAAAGCAATCACCTTTTTTCAGGCCGACCACATATTGACACGCTTCGTTTTTCCCCCCTTATACAATGGGAATGAATGTAAGAAATGGAGTAGAATATACTCGCTTGGTTTTCCAACAATTTAATGAATATGCTCAACTGTTGGATATATGTAAGACAGAACAACAAAAAAAGTTGTTGAAGGATGAAATTACAGCATGGTATGAATTAAAGGAATTACTATCAAAAGCCTATACAGATTGCACTTACTTAAAATATTGGGGCGGTTCTTGCGCCAGTTCTACTTCATCTGCTGGGATGCTTAAGATATTGGAATCACATATAACTTTATATAGAAGAGATAAAAGCATACTGAAAAATGACTTTGAAACTTGGGATAATCAAGGTATCTATGTGGAATGTGTTAAAGAATTACCTGTAAATTGTTTCCAGATAAAATTAAAGGAAAGTATATATGAAGAAGAAAACGGGAACAATTACGTAGAACAATTAAAGACAACAAAGAAAGACATATCTGAACTTTCTTCCAGGATCAATAAATGGATTACAGCACACCAAGCATGGATAAAAGAAACAGACGAATATAATTCAGAAGATATTTTTGAGAAATATTTAGGAAACGTACTTGTTGAATTATCATGCATCATTAGTTCTATATAACAGTAC
>ENA-OXTT01000137-OXTT01000137.1-human-gut-metagenome-genome-assembly--contig:-NODE-137-length-30951-cov-14.2723_pt1 | contig 30951 bp, 24 predicted proteins | sample MGYA00249343_ERZ652648 | MGnify/ENA primary metagenome ERZ652648 (study PRJEB26925, sample SAMN05826818) | human gut metagenome | biome: ENVO:2100002; feature: ENVO:00000062; material: ENVO:00002003...
TCAGTTTTTTTTCAGTTTCAGAATACAGACGAAATGAAAAAATACAGTATTAAGATTATAGGATTGATTATTATTTATATACTTTTTATGCTAGTTATTGTATCTTACTCCATAGTGAAAAACAAAAGAGACATAAGGGACAAGAGCAATATTGCGTTTATCTCAGCTATTGAAAAAGAAAGAGAATCATTCATCACTAATTTTAACATCAGATATAACCCTGAATATTCACCAGATTCTGTTTCTGTGAGTGAAAAAATAGACTGGACTTTACAAGCCTATCTTATCATGAAAGACTCATGCAGATATAGGCTTGACAGCATTTTTAGGAAAGAAATTATAAATAATGGATTAAACTTAAGGTCTTCCATCAGTTGTACATATAATGGGAAAACAACAAACAGCATTAAAAGGGGGATTATAGAAGGAACAAAAATTATACATGAAAAAATATACAGAAAAGACTATAAAAAAGAAAATGATATAACATTAAGGGCATACGTATATTTACCATTGCATGTACTTATAGGAAATACAACATTACATATATTAATCTTATTGAACACCATCGGACTAACTGTATTTATTTTAATTAAGAAATACAGAAAGAAACAAATTAAAGAAACTGTTACTCACCTTGAGGTTGAAACAAGAACAACTGATGATACAAAATGGATAGTAATAAAAAATGATATTCACTGGGATGAAAAGAATTGTATTATCAAAAAAGGAGAGAAAACAATTATACTAAGGGGGGAATCATTAAAATATTTTAAATTATTTATAAAAAATGAGTTTTTCTTTATAAGATATAAGGATATATATAAATCTTACGGTTTAAAAAATGAAGCATTGGAGTATAAGGATAGAATTTATCATTCTATCAAAGAACTAAAAAAGGACTTAACATACATTGACATAAACATAAAATCTGTTAGAGGAAAAGGATATCAGTTAACATTTAATTGATAAATATGTAATGGAATGTTGGAATCCGTACTTGTTGTAAATAAAAATCTTTCTAATACTGTCAGACCAAATGCAGAATTAAAGAGTTCGGATTTACAGAGCGGTATCCCTTCAAAATTAAAAACATATATATATTTTCCACCTTTAAACATTGCATTTCCTGAATGAAATGCATTCATGCGTTCCTTGAATGGCGTACCATCAAAAACCGTATATATACATGAATCTGAAACCACAACATCATTAAAACCTTTAATGCCTTTAGGCATTGCTTCACTACCAAATCTGGAAAATATAGGTTCACCGCCCGGACCGTAACATACTTTATGCTCCCCTGTCTTTAAATTAAATATCTCAATGACCTCACCAAGCTGTGTTACAATTGCCAGTACGCCATTCTTCGGATTATAATCCATAAAACTGCGCCATGCCTGTGCCAAAGCCATACAGTTTTCATCTGATATGTTTTTTTCAGTAGGAATACTTCCTACACTCTGTTTTATCTTACCGTATTGATCAAGAACATGGTAACGGTAATCACCAGTATAGTCTGTTACCAGAAATCCCTCGGCAGTCTTACAGAAGTCCAAAGTACGTATCAGACGGTCATCCAATAGTATTTCTTCCACACGTTCAGCTTTACCATTTGATAAGCTCCAACGGGTTATCTGACGACGGTTAGAGTCAAGAACCCACACGGAGTCGGCTGAGCATATCCTTATACGCTCAGCCGAAAGAACTTCTTCAGGACCTTCACCACGTTTACCAAACGAAACAATATGATGCCACTCAGGGTAAGTGAAAGCATGTAGGAAACAGTTCTCTGGATGCAAATCCAGTATTACTGCAAGACTGTCCTTTATTTCTATCCGGTATGGATAGTGCAGAAAAAGACTGTCACAGTCTATCTCTTGTGACAATACAAGATTCCTATTTACTGAAAAGTCATTATAACGCTGATAATTATTTCCAGAACTGAAAATACAATCATAAAAAAAGACCGATAAAACAGCAAGAGCAATATAAATAAACATGTTTTTCATAAATCCTGTTTTTTTGATATTACAAAGATAGCTATTTATCCTATATATAATATAAATCCTTTAATAATCATTAATATAAACATAATATGCAACTCAACAAATCTTCATCTTTCAAGTATTTTCATGGCTCACTTATTAACTTTAATAATCTATAAATCAGCTGTAAATATAAAAAATCAATAGAAACAGAACTACATACAATTATCCCTTCCATCAAAGATAAATCCCAATCCTGATTTGCCAGCCGCATTTTCTCCTTTTTTCAGGAGAATTTTCTTTATGGCTAACGCCATGAAAATTCACCTGAAAAAGAATGCGGCGGCAAACGGATTAGAATTGGAGAGAAGATTACAGGGATTAACTGCGACCGACGTGACGCATAGCCGTAAATCAAAGGCGGCTATCCTTATTTCCCATATACGACCTCATAAATACAGTGGAAATTCACCTTTCTCAATAACCAAACATAGTCTGCCTATAAAATCCCGAAATAAGACAGGGATTTCAGCTCCCTCCGATCTGCATAGTCCTGTGGCTTCGCTATGACATCTGATGTCATATTATGAACTTTGATGATAATCTCTTGTATTCCACACCCTTCTATTCTATTTTTGTACCAACCACTTAAACTAATGATTATGGAGATAGTGAACATAGAGGCCGGCGCATTTATGGAAATGAACAACATATTGTTCAAGATAGAAAAACAACTGAAAGGACTGAACTCTTTCAAATCTGAACTGAATGAATGGTTGGATAATCAGGATGTATGTATTCTTATGAATATATCAGACAGAAAACTATTGTCTCTAAGGCAGAAAGGGCTAATCCCTTTCAGTCGTATAGACAGAAAGGTTTATTATAAAAAAGAAGATATTCTAAACTATATGAGGAACAACCTTAAAACACATATAAATAATGAAAATGGGACAGATGGTATTGAATAAGGATAGTAATGAGGTCAAAAGATTTATTGAAGCCATGGAAGGTATATCCAAAATGTTGGATGCAAACTCTTTAATCTACAGACCTATATTAGACGGGAACCGCTATATTACAGAACAGGAGTTATCTAAAGCTCTCAAAATAACAAAAAGAACACTCATTGAATATAGAATGAATGGAAAATTGCCCTATTACAAAATAGGAGGAAAGATTCTGTATAAGGAACAGGACATTATAGATATATTGGAAAGAAACAAAGTTTTGGCATTTGAATGATATTTCTTAAATCACTAATAATCAAAAGCTAAACTTTATACAAATAACTTATAACCATTTTAAATAGCTATATAAATATTTGGAGGAATAGAACCGAACACTTACCTTTGTAAAGTCAAAGGATGATTAACGAGAATCTATCGAAAATTGGTGAATTTGGCATATGGCTGATTCAGTGGTTCGGGGATTTTTCCAAAGATATTAAAGTGCTGTAATTTAGGATTTTGAATTTAAACATTCGATTCCTGGTGGCACCACTTTAAAGAAAAGCAAAAGATAGTAAAATCCTGATTTCCAAGCAAAATCGGGATTTTTTGTTTTTCCCCAACAGGCAAAAAACGGCAAAATATTACCGTTTGAGGTGGAGCAAAAGGTGGAGATAAAAGGTGGAGCAAAAATCTCCACCGAATTAGAGCCTTTCTCACTGATTCAATAACTTTCTATGTCTATCTAATTTGACTCAAGCAGAATTCAGAAAACATATTGCAGACGCAGTTGCGATAGAAAAAAGTTTTTCTGATAAAAACTATTGCAGAAATCACCTACCCAAACGTAGCTTCCATTGATTTTTATTCCTAAATAACGATTCAAATAAAAATTTATTCCCAACGATAAATCTTTCTCTTCCCCTCCTAAAATACCAGAACGTTCATCATTCATATCTGTATAATTAAAACGAGCAACGAGTTCTATAGCCTGTGGAGTGACAGGACGTCCTGGAACAGCATACATAGTATCATACTCAAATTCGCGTCCTTTCAGCAAAATACCTCCTTGTATATATCCTCCATGCGCACGATAAGAGTTCTGTCCGGATGTACGATGCAAACAATCGAAAAAATATTCAGACTGTATCATAAAACGTGGAGCTGTATAAAGAAACTCTATCACCCCTTTTAGCTCACTTCCCATATCTGGGATATCAGCCTCGAGCAAAGCAGCAGGAAACATCGACGTAACTCCGTCACTGCTAACACTCCCTATAGGAGATTCCTCTACATTTACCTGACTAGTACGATATGAAACAGCTCCTCCTACATGCAAAAGCCGCCCTTTGTCTTTTATTTTTCGGACTACACCTCGGGAGGTCGATACAAATGAATTTTTATGGCTTTCACCACCAAGCTTATTAATATCATTATTTGTATAAACACCCGTCGCCAAATAACAATGTTTATTATAATAATGATAGGTTATTCCGAACTTACGACTATCGGCAAAAGCCAATACAGAAGTAGCAGACTGATGAAAACGCAAATCTACAGTGCTGATCAACATATCCATTGAAAAAGGTTCATATCCATTCCCCAGTGCCAATACACTATTCTTCAAATGATAATTCAGCATTAAATCCTTAATCGCGACCTTTCCACCTCCTAAACCAATATCTGCTTTTAACTCATACTTCCCATAAACAGCCTTGAATCCGACCCGAAAATCTTCCAGAGAATAATATCCTTGTGCCTGCTCTTTCCCATATCCAGAAACAGTAGCATCAAGTAAAGCTCGTGAACGAAATTTGATTTTCAATGAATCTTGTCCAAATAGGCTTATTCCTCCACATAAGAAATAAATGAGATAAACTATCAGTTGTTTCATATAGTTTCGGTAGCCATTAACTGTGGAAGAATATCTTCAATAGGGCTGACAAAGCCATAATCTGCAACATTGAAGATCGGAGCAGTACGATCGGGGTTGATAGCGATAATCTTTTTAGCCCCTGTTATAGCTGCTGTATGCTGAATCTGCCCACTAATACCAATTGCAATATACAAATCGGGAGATATAGTATGCCCCGTTTGTCCTACCTGCATGCGAGCATCAATTAAGCCTGCTTCCACTGCTGCTCGAGAACCTGCAACAAGAGCTCCTAACTTTTTGGCCCAACAACGGATTTTATCAACAGTTTCCGTATTTTTAACTCCACGGCCAATACCAATTATTATTTTACTGTTCCCTAAAGATTCACCAGATGTAGCCTGTATTATCTCTTGCAGAACCCTTATTCTACCGTCCTTTTTAAATGTACTTAAATCATGACGTACAATTTCTCCGGTAAAAGAAGGGTTATATTGAAGTGGGCTCATTATTCCTGGACGCACAGAAGCCATCTGAGGACGGCAATCAGGCGTAACAATAGTAGCCATCAGATTCCCCCCAAACGCAGGTCGTATTTGATGAAGCAATTTACTCTTTGTATCAATCTCCAGTTCCGTACAGTCGGCTGTAAGTCCTGTCTGTAAGAGAGCTGCAATACGAGCAGAAAGTCCCCGTCCAGAAGGAGTTGCTCCCACAAGTAAAATATCAGGATGATATTTGTGACATACCTCAATTACAACCTGAGCATAGTCTTCTTCAATAAAAGAAGCGAACATATTATCATCGACTAAATGTACACGTTTCGCTCCATAAGCTATTAACTCAGAAGCCAATGACGTAACCTGAGATCCAATAAGTATGGCTTCTACAGTTTGTCCCAGTCTGGAAGAAAGTTCATTGGCCTTTCCCAATAATTCTTTAGTTACTGATGACAATTCATTGTTTTCTGTTTCAGCCAATACCCAGATACCGTTTGTGTCAGATGCAACAGAAAGATCCTTCTGCTTTTTTGAGGTATTCATCAACAGTGCACCAGACGGGCATGCCTGAACACAATTTCCACACAAACGGCAAGCATACGGATCTATTTCGGGAAAATCACTAAAATTTATGGCATTATAAGTACAAGCCTCAGCACATACTCCACAACTGGTACATATTTCTTTTTGCACTTGAAGTGCAAATGGTGTATTCTTACTCATAAAATCAATTATTAATATTATTACAGATAATTTGGGAAAGAGTTATCACATCAGTAATCCAACAAACCTTTTTATTACTTTGCGGAACTGTTGTTGACAATACTTTAGTTGGTGAAGCCTGTAATCCGACAGAGGAAGTATTCAAGCCCAAATCAGCTTCATCCCAATGGAGAATTTCCTGCTTCTGCGCTCTTCTCCATCCAGATAAAGTAGGATAATTTAATTCGCCATTTTCACGACTGACCATAATTGCACATGGAAAATCAACTTCCATATGTTGTTTTGCATTTCCAATGCATCTAAATAAACGAATATATTTATCAGTACAAGACTCAACATTCACCAACTGAGTAACTTGAGGTATATTTAAATGCCCTGCGACTTCAGGTCCCACCTGTGCTGTATCTCCATCTATGGCCATACGTCCGAAAAACAGAATATCATATTCTCCTATCTTACGAACAGCCGATGCCAAAACCAGACTGGTACACCAAGTATCGCTGCCGGCAAAAGCAGGTGAAGATAACAAAATGGCTCTATCTGCCCCTCGCTGAATCGCCTCACGTAATACAACTTCAGCCGACAAAGGTCCCATACTGACAGCTATAACTTCAGCTCCCGTGCTACGGCGTAAATTAAGAGCAGCCTGCAAAGCATACAAATCATCAGGATTCACCTGACTGAGTGCCGAAGAGCGCTTAAGGGTTTTAGTTACCGGATCCATTTCTACCTTGGTAGACAAAGGCACTTGCTTTAAAAAGACAATATAGCGTTTCATAAATCTATTATCTATAATTAATAAATATAATTATCAACCTCCCTTTTTATTGGAACGTGCATCAGCACAACGTTTTTGAAATTCTACACAAAATGGATCAATTTCGCCAAAACGCTCAGGAGCAAATAATGCAGCATTTACAAACGGAGTTACTCCCGTAATCAGCTCTGCCGCTAAACGTCCCATACCGCCTCCAGCCGCAACGCCTCCGCCACAACAACCTATTACGGTAAATAAACCTTTATAGCGTTTTATTGCACCAATAATGAACATTGCATCAGGAACATAACAAGAAGGTCCTGCCATATAATGGGCAATTGGCAAATCATCAATATCCTTTAAATAACGTTTCAATAATGGAGCACATTCATCAAGTACAGTCCATTTGGCAGCTTTATTAAAGTCAAAATCTTCCAGTTTATCTGTCATAGTAGACGGATCGAAAGCCTGACATTGACTTTCACGAAGACCAATAATCAAGGCACCGACATCCGAGCGCGTAAAGGCACGAGCATCAGGAATAACTGTAAACGGATGCCCTGCCGGAAAGCGTTTATTGTCGATATCGGTTATCCAGAAATGACTGCGTACAGGAGTAAACGGTAAACCAACTTTCAATGGACGCATCAACAAGTTAGCCCACGAACCTGCTGCATTGACAACAATCGGAGCATTTAATCTTTCGCCATTAACAAGTGACACACCACGAATTTCATCTTGTTCTACTATAATTTCTTTTACCTTACAATTAGGCTTAAGTTCTACTCCCAATTTTGCTGCAGCACGAGCATACCCAGAACACAATAAGGCTGAATCAATAAAAGCGTCAGTCGGCATATACAATGCAACGTCCACGGCATCAGACTCAATCCAGGGCAAAAGTTCCTTTACACGCTCTCTGCCTATACGTTCATTGGGAATGCCAAAACGAGTTGCAGCTTCTTCTAAAGCTTCTAATCCCTTGAGTGAAGAATCCGATGATGCAATTGTGACACTACCACATTGCTGCAGTTCAAGTGATTCATCCAGCAATACTTCTATCTCTTTAATACAATCGTACGTTTCTTGCACTAATTCCATAAGTGCAGGCTTTGTACGCGCCCTAGTAAGCAGACAAGCAGCACGTGCCGATGCCTGAGATGCAATTTCATTCCCGTCAAGAAGTAAAATTTTTCCAGCATTACGCTTGGATAGTTGATAAGCTGTTGCACAGCCTAACAATCCTCCTCCTATAATAATAATATCATAATTCTGTTCCATCACTTAAATGGTATTATATTGAGCATTTATATAAATATTATTTTTCGTATTCCTAACATTAAAAGTTTTATTGTATTTCCTATAAATCAAGATACCTGCTATTGAGAACATAATCGTACAAGTAGCTCCTACAATGCATGCTATATGATTGAATAGTGCGAACCATTCGACTTCAACACTCAACAATTCTTTCGTAGACAGTAGTGTTACAGTTCCGAGATAACCAATAAAATCAATCATGGCAATAAAGAACCCTACATTTCCCTTGATACGGAAGCAAGCGATAAACCGATCAAAAAAGATGGTCTGGAATGTTAAATAGGCAATGTATAAAGACAAACTTTGAATAAACAACCAAACTATTGGATCCAAATCAAGTCTTTCATAATGGAAAGAAACATAAGTCATGGTCAAACAACCGGCAATAACCAGTGTCATCAGCCATAGCAAGGCTCTTATATTACTTCTGAAAAAGATAAACAAAGCAAAAATGCCAAGAATAATTAAAGTTACAATGGTATCAACACGGGCAAACATCCATGAAGACTGATTACTCATATCCAAAATATTTACCAAAAAGTCTTCCTTGATATCTCTCAGAACGAGCAGCATGAAGTTACCTATAAATAACAGTGATAAAATAGGAGCATATTTCTTAAATAAAGCTTTTCTTCCTTTACCATCCAATATTACACGTTCATTACGCAGAGCAATATCTTCAGCTGTAGGATGAGGTAATTTTTTCAACATATATCCCATAAAGACCAAAAGTGGAAGAGCAAAGCCTCCGATTACAGCTGGCATCCAAAACTGACTGATATTCATTTCATTCATCGCAAACAAGCCAAAACTCTTTGCCAATCCGGAACTAAATACCATGCTTACTCCAAGCAGACTTGCAAGAATGTCAGTAACTTTTCTTCCCTCAATAAAACTGAAAATAACTCCCCACATGCACCCCAGTGAAAGTCCATTTATGAACATGGCAATAACATTATAAGGAGCTTCAATTAATCCAAATGCAATCAATGCACATTCGGCTAATATAGCAGAACCGACAAAGAAACGGAAACGGTTTTCCTTGCGCAACTCGGAAATAATTTTTATTCCGAAAAATTTAGCAATGACATATCCCAATATTTGAATCGTAGTTACTGCTACTTTATAATCACTTCCTAAAAAGGTCAATCCTTCAAATGAAGCAGCCGTGTAAGGTTTACGTAAAGCATAAACCAGCGAATAAGAAAGCAAGGCTGCACCCCCGGCCCATAAGATCAGTAATAAATCTGATAATTGCTTGTTTTTCTTACATTGTTCCATATTGTTAGTTATTTAAAATCATTTTGTTTTCTGGAACAAAAGTATGCTGGGGAATAATCTGAAAGAATTAATTTATAATGTATAATGACAGGCTATTTTTTCAAGTTTATAATGTCATGTTTATATCAAAATTATGTTGTAGAAATGAAACATCTGACATACCATTGTAATAACTAAAGCTTATATTTGCTTTAAATAGCATAAATTATGGACAGATTAATCTTACTTTACGAACAAATGAAAAAGCTCCGCGAAACAGGAGTGAGAATGAAAGATATCTCAGAAGAAACAAATATTGCATCAAGTGTTCTATCATCACTGTATTCTTCTGTACTGCCCGTATATGTTAATCTCAGATCGAATGGAGAAGATCCTGAAAAATCTTTAGATCAAGCACTTCAACAAGTAAATAACGTATCAAAGCGTAAATTACTAGGATGCCTGGATGCTTTATATGAAAAGGTATGCCATATTGATGCCCGATTTGTAAACACAAAAAATAACGGACGCCCATTTTTAGATGATATCGAAAAAGAAGCTGTCAAATATTTACCTAATGCCGGAGTATATACAGGACTTTATCTTGCATACAGCTCTTCTTCTTTTTCCGACGGACTAAAAGTAGAGCCTTACATGATTGCTTCTATAACAGACGGGGATACAATGCCTAAGGTATATTCACAAAGTATGTCTGGTGAATACTATACAGGAGTAGGATTATTCTCACCTTTTCAGATTGGATATTTAATGTTTAATGAACAAAAAAGATTACAGTTGGCACTAAAGGTAGTTTATCTTCAACTCCCAATTATTGAGTACCCCAACATTCTAAAAGGTATTTACCTGACCCATGATTACAACCGTAATCCAATAGCCCGACGTATACTTTTCATTCGTCAGGGAGATGAAATACCATTAGAGGAATTTGCCAACATGCGTACAGAAGTTATACCTAAAGCGCTTTTAAATAATGAGTTGATTGATTACTATAATTACACTTGTGAAGAAGGAGATGTCATAAAAAGCATGATGCTTGTTTCTCCGGAAAAAGACTTAAATGATTTGAAGCGTGAGAAAGAACTGCTCAAACTCTTCTGATACAATTCTATATGAAATAAAAAATCCCGGTTTCAAAAATATAATGAAACCGGGAGATAAGTAAAAAAAGACACTGTCCAAAATTTTGTGTAAATGGAAACAGGATTCAGTTGTAAGTTTTCTTATATCTGAATTCTGTTTTCAAACATAAGCATAAATTGATTCATAATCAAGCCCCAGTTTGAAATAGGCATTGTCCATTTCTTTTCAATCTCCATAAGCGAAAGATAAACGGTCTTTTTTACAGCATCATCCGAAGGGAATGAAAGCTTTGATTTGGTGTACTTTCTGATTTTTCCGTTTAGATTCTCAATGAGATTAGTTGTGTAGATTATTTTCCTGATTTCCAGCGGGAACTGGAAGAAAACAGTCAAATCATCCCAGTTGTTTCTCCATGAAAGTATAGCATAAGGATACTTTCCTCCCCATTTCTTTTCCAGATTGTCAAGTTCTGTGGCTGCAACCTCTTTGTTGGGTGCATTATAGATATTCTTCATATCCGCTGTAAACTCTTTCTTATCCTTATAAACGACATATTTACAGGAATTTCTGATCTGATGTACTACACAGATTTGAGTGGATGACTGAGGAAATATACTGCGGATAGTATCCGTAAATCCATTCAGATTGTCGGTACAGGTAATCAGGATATCCTGTACTCCACGGGCTTTTAAGTCGGTCAGGACGCCCATCCAGAAAGAAGAGCTTTCCGATTTTCCAACCCACATGCCAAGGACTTCCTTCAGGCCGTTCTGTTTCAGTCCGACGCAAAGGTAAACGGTCTTGTTTATGATCTTACCGTTATCCCGTACCTTGAAGACGATGCCGTCCATCCAGACTATCAGGTAAACAGGATCAAGAGGACGGTTCTGCCATTCCTGGGCAGCCTGATTGACTTTGTTGGTAATGATGGAAATGGCAGATGTAGAGAGCTCTATTTCATAAATCTCACGCATCTCTTCCTCTATGTCAGAAACGCTCATTCCTTTGGCGTATAGGGAGATAACGAGCTTTTCTATAGAAAGTCCACGACTTTCATGTTTGGGCACTGCTATTGGCTCGAACTGGCCGTTACGGTCACGTGGAATAGAAATGACAGACTCTCCATGTTCGGTCTGGATTTTCTTCGGATAACTGCCATTCCGGGAGTTGCCGGTATTGTTCCCTGTCACAGAATTCTTTTCATAGCCCAAATGGGCGTCCATTTCGCCTTCAAGCATCTTCTCCAGCACCTGGGCATGCAACTGTTTCAGAAACTTGCTCACATCCGCTTCTGTCTTGAACTGGCTAAGGAACTCCTTGCTTAACACCTCATCAGGCACTACTTGATTCTTTTCTTTCATAATCTTCTTCATTTTGCAAATCTATAAAATAAAAAATACGAGACTCAAACTTGAATCCCGTATTTTCCATTTACACAAAATATTTTATAGTGCCTCATTGTCAAAATAGCATAACCTCGAAAAGCGTCTAACGAATATGCTCTTTTCATTTTATTCATAATATTTATTGTCTATAAGTTTGAAAAAATGAAGGAAATTTATCCAGCCCTTCATAAAACCAGAAACATTCATTTGTCACCTGATTCCTACGATTTACTTCTATCATTTTTTTCAAATAATCTTCTGTTGGATTATAATCTCCGTTTTGAAGCAAAATAGCAGGCATAAATTTCTTCCTGTCTTTAGGCTGTACATATGATAATTGCTGTACTAACGTTGATTGATAAGTATCTATATCATAACGGTAATGTTGAGGAATAACCCAATCAATATAACCTTTTTCTAACCAAGATGGCCAATCCTGTAAATACTCATTTTTTCCCCAAGGATATACACTTGGAGCACTAGAAACAATAATCTGAGAATCTATTGTTTTAATCTCAGTATACAGCTTTTTCAAAAAATCTGTCAATTTATCAGCTCTCCATGTCATCCAAGCCTCATTCTTTCCATCAGCAGGCGGCTCCATTCCGTTATGTTCCTGTTTGTATAACTGACAAACATATTCATCATATCCTCCAGAAGAAGGCATAGCAGGCAATCGGTCATCTCCTTGTACACCGTCTATATCATAGTTGTCTGCAACTTCTTTTATCAATGACAACATAAAATCTTGTACTTCTGGAAGCAATGCGTTCATCCATACGAAGCCATTTTTAACAAGAAGTTTCCCATTGACATCCTTTGCTCCCCATTCCGGTTTTCGTGCTAAAATTAATCCTCCATTTTGTCCATAAGAAGCAGCAAATCCATATTCAAACCAAGCGTGTACTTTAATGCCATTTGCATGCGCTTCTTCTATCATTTCTTTCAAAGGATCACGACCTTGGTATTTTTCTACGATCTCAATACCAATCAATTCTTTCATTACTTTACTGGGATAATATGTCCTCCCATTATTCCACACAACCATGAAAATATTATTAATGCCATATTCTTTACAAACAGATACAGCCTTTACTATATTTTCTTTTGAGTCTAGAACACTACTGGCAGAGCTGGTAACCCATACACCTGAAAAATAATCTGAAGGTTTATCTACTTCTTGAGGAGTTTCAGAAGATTCTGTTGCACACGAGCTACACAGAATAATCAAACAAGAAATTAAAACTGTAAGATACCTATTCATAATTTAAAATCCATTTCCATTTATAGTAATCAACTCACTTCCTTTTTTCATTTCTTCATCAGAAGCTGTAATTGAAAAATACATTCCATCAGGGCATCTCATATCTGTAAAACGTCCTTCATGCATAGGAGCTTTTACTACATTACCTTCATACAAGCGGAATAAATAGCTTTCCTTCCATTTACTGTCTTTTACCATCGTACCAGTAGCCTGAGCTGGTTTACCTTCGTTAGCAACCTGATCAATGGCATTTACTCTTTTAAATTCACCAATATTTCCTTGTTTGTATCCAGCACATTCATAATCTGTTTCAAAACGTTTTCCTGCACCTTCTACAATAAACTTCAATTTACCATTTTCTACTATCTGAATCGAAATATTGACCTCTTCACCCGGATACCAATAATATTTATCTTCGGCAGGTGCATTGGAATAATTAGCAGATTGTCCGCTAGGATGGCTGGTACGCCGCATAAATGGGCGAAAAGCTTTTCTTTCCTGAGAGACTACACCATTTTCTTTCACAACTTCCCATGTAAGACCTATATCTGTTTCCTGTCCTCCCATATTACCGCCTAAGTATACAGAAGGATTATCCAAATATTGTCCTGGCTTAGCCGGATTTTTTCTATTTTCATCAAATATTATCTCTGGAAGAACAACAGTACCTCCTATTCCTAACCATACATCTTTGCTCGAAACTGCTTTTCTATAATATGCACCTTGAAAGCATGGTTGATCCACAGGAAATTTTTCATTATCAAAAAATGTATTGACAGGATCTGAATTTTTACTTTTCTCATCTGAAGTATTTTCGCTACATGAAATACTTCCACAAGCAATCAGACAAGCTATTACTGATACCAATATTTTTGTGCTCATAATAATCAATTTAAAGAATCAACATTTATAAAAAATCTCTGCAAATTACAGTTACAAGAGAAAACAGGAAATCTGCAGAGATTTTATTTAGTAGCTAATATTTTTTATAGCCTTATTTAATTTCATACAAATACAATCCCAGATTTGTACAAGCAAATGCTACATACAATTTGCCATCAATTATCGTAAAGTCTGCATCAGTTGTAAGGTTACCATTAGCTCCTGTAACTTCCATATTCTTCTTAAATATCGGATTTTCATAAGCTTCTTTCTGGCCACCAGTGATATCACAAATCCACATAGTACCCTTACTGTTGTTATGAGAAACAAAAGCTAAATAATCACGTCCCTTATAAGAAATGGTTTTTCCATCTGTTACAGAGAATCCAGATATACGCTGAGTTTCAGACATCATATCACTCATACAAACAACACCTGATTTATCCATTGTAGCATTAGTAACAAAACCTAAGTAACCTTTCTGGCTTGCAGGCATAGCACATACAGTCCAATAATAACTTGCACCAGAATATGGGAATGAATATTTTTTAGGAGTTTTATTCAGATTACCTCCAGTTACAGTCCAAATAAAGACATCTGTACTTTGTGCTATTGTCACTATAATAGTAGCATTTCCATCCAATGAACCATTCACACTAATACCAGCAGCTCGAGGATTATAATCTACTCCCAAACTAGCTTTTGAGAAAGAAATATACTCAACTCCCTTACCTTGTACATCATCCCATTTATAAATCCATTGTTCTCCTGCGCTCATACCAAGAGAAAGTGCCAAAATCTTACCTTGTTCATCTGTTGCAAACTTACGGAAACCATAGCCTGTTGGATTAACTCCATCAGCAGAAACCTGACCTGCATTAGTTCCATCGAAATTAAAATAAATCGGAGTTTTGGCTGTAGATGTATAATTAGTAGCTAGCAAATAATTTCCACTAAATCCGACAGCACACAAGTCATCATTTTTGAATCCTAAATCTCCATATGATTTAGCAAACAAAGGTTTCATAGACAATTGAGGAACACCTATTACAAATTCAGTTTCAATGCCATTAGTTCCTGTTACTTTTACTTTATTATTTCCCGTCATTAAATTCAAGCCCTTGCCTGTAAAGCTTTCATCAATAACATTTCCAAAACCAACTTTCAACTCAACATCTACAGAAGTAAAGTCCATCAAAGCCGGAATATAAGGTACAACCTTATTATTTTCAACTAAAATAGAATCTGATTGTACGCCATTTACTGTAATAGCACTGATAGAAGCCGGACCTACCGGTTCAGTAGTTATAATCAATTCATACGCATATTCAGTTTCCTCATCTACTCCCAGCAACGAAAATTTACATGGATTTGTATAATCCTTTTCTACTCCATTCTGGAAATCTTTTAAAGTTCCATTTGCAAACTCCATAGTCACTTGCAAATTTGTAAGATCTGTTCCTTCAGGAACCTGTACTATAATCTTTGATGAACTTTCATGAATATCCGTTGCAGGAATAGTCATTCCTTTAATAATAAAAGAAGTCAATTTCGGAGCTGACTTAATATGCAACTTAGTTTGATATAAATTACCATCATATCCATTAATAAATAGTGCAATAGGTTTTCTACAGTCATAGTCAGCTCCATTATTGAAGTCTTGTAACTCTCCATTTGCAACTAATACATGCAACTTAACATTTGACAAGTTTCTTCCAGCAGGAACATCTACAATTGTTTTATCTCCTGTTATAGATGATGGATTAAACAATTCATTATCAATCTTAACTCCTACTATACAGGCTTCTTCAAAAATTCTTCCATCTTCTTCATCCGAACAAGAAGTTATATTCAACGTCAATAATGCCACCAAAACAAGCATTATCCAGTTTTTCATTATAAGTATCTTTTTCATATTTCTTATTTTTAAAGTTATTTATTCATTATAGAAAAGGCAATCTTCATCTGTTCTTCAAATGTTTTCCAGTCAACATAACAATAATCAAAAATCATTAAACCCGATGAATTTGTCAAAGAAGCTCCAAATACCTTACCTTGATCAGCAACAGACAAATCAGGTAAACTCATTGAGCCAATCAACGGAACTTGACCACAAGTCAGGATATTTCCAAGAGTTAAGTATTTATTTACTTCTTTAGGTGTCTTATAATATGTACCGATCATTAAGAAATCAAGATTCTTCAAATAACTGGTTTCATTATATTTACTTCCATAAATATTACTTTCAGGAAAAGCTAACCTATCATTATATACAAATTTATCGCTGGCCCAATTAACTCCATTTTGATAATAAACTTCATACCATGAGCCTACATATGCCGCCATTTTTAAATTTGAATTTTTCTCCGATTTATACTTATTGACCAATGAACGAATGCGAGATGTAAAATCAGCAATAGTTTGCGAACGGAAACAAATCCATTCTTTAAACAATTTACCTTTTACCAGTGTGCCCTTCTCATCAATTTTAAAAGCATCATCAGGAAAACATTGTAATGTTTTACCATCCTTCTTTAAATACTGTTCAAATGCTTTTTTTGATACATCGCTAAAATCGGCATACAAATTATCGTAACGACATCTGTCAAGCACAATTCCATCTACATCGTAATTTTTCAAAACTTCTTCTACACGAAGCAATTGGAAATTCTGAACATCCATATTAGATGGATTAACAAAAGCCAAGGCAAGCAATTTACCAGCAGCTGCATCTTTACCTCTTACCGTTTCCGAAATTCTCAGCAAACGTCCTTTATCTTCTGGACGCTGTACAACTTCTTCCCAGTCTTTATGCTGATGTAAAACAGCATAGTCATTAGTTGTAATATTTCCTTCTGTAAAGAAATTAAAACTTGTATATACTTTCAGTCCAACTTTATGAGCCTCTTCTAAAACAACTTCTAGCAAATCAAATCCATCGTCTTTTACTTGTTTTGCCTGATTTTTGGTTGCTGTAAAATATGGAGTTTTGGATAAATCATTTTTCCGATAAGAAACATATCCTTCAGGACCTTTAACATCTAAACCAATAGAAGTAAATCCAGCTCTCTTAACATTATCAACCAAGGCCTTTACGGCTTTTCTGTTTGTGAGTACTTTAGCATTTGGAAATTGCTCCACCCACATAACAAGCTCACTTTGATTAACCGAAGAGATTTTAGAATAAACAACTACAGCTTGTTCTGCTATATTCAAGTTTCCACTTTTCAGAATAATATCGAAATAATTAGCTCCTGGATTTAATGAAAGATCAATGCTGAATTTACCATCAGAAACAGTAGCAGCTTGCTGATGAGAACCATCCCGAACAACAAAAAGCTGCACACCAGATTGTGATTTATAATTTTCAATCGATCCTGTTAACTGAGTCTTATTACTATTTACCGTAAACCAAGCATCATTATCCAACACTATTCGACATGCTTCCTTGCCAGACAAAGCCAATACACCTTCCAGTGACTGAATATCTCCGTTTACTCGTAATTTTACAATATCACCAACATGAAAGTTTTCTGCCAAGAATTTACGACAATCTCCAGTCTTATACTCAGAGTCAAGAGCTATCAACAAAAATCCTCCTGTTGAAACTTGCATATTTAAAGTTTCCGAAAATGAAGGTATATCTGTATTTTTTGTAACTCCATTTAAAACATCTGTAACTTTCATATCTTTATCAATATTCACAGCTACATATGTCTTATTTGAAGATACTACTTGAGAAAAAGCAGAAGAAGGAAGCAGCATTACCGCATTATTCTGAGTCTTCCAAGATTCATCATTGTAAACAATCAATTGCTTTTCTTTTCCACGAACTACTAAAGTTGGGTCTGGACTAGCTGCTTCGATTGTTACAGAAGTCTGTGCCGATAAAAACATCGGCACAAACCACAATACAAGTAACAATAATTTATTCATAAAAAACATTTATAAATAAGATTACTCATTTTATTCTCCGTAACCTGGATTCTGTGTCAGCCAAGGACATTTATTTCTTTCTGTTTGAGGTATTGGCCATAAATAAAATTTATCATCCCAAGAGCGGTCTTTATCACGCATTCTCAATTTATCAGCAAAAGTTTTATAGCTGGCAATATCGTTAATATCTCTTTCGGAACCAGGTTCTCCATAAGAAGGAACCATATCAGGAGTTGCCTGTTCATATCCATCAGGATAGATATTTTTTGAAGGATCTACTCCTATTGGTTTTGGATATCCATAAGTCGGTTCAGAGTTTTGTAACTCACCAGTACGCCAACGTCGCATATCAAACAACATCAAAGCTTCCTTAGCCAATTCTACTTTACGTTCACGACGTACAATCTGTCTCATCTTTAACTGATTTCCTTCACGAGTTGGGTCAACTGATAAAATACCAGGCATACCCACACGCGCTCTCACTCTATCGATAGCATTTACAGCCGTACCATCTGACAACTCATTAAGCTCAATTTTAGCTTCAGCATAAGTCAACAATACTTCGGCAAAACGCATAATATGAATGTTATATGTAGGTAGAGCAGAAGACTCGTCATCATAATGGTTGTATTTCTTCCAAGCAAAACCTACTCCACTAAATACATAGCCGTATTGAGAAACAGAACCAGCATAATCCAAATTAGCTATCATCTTTTCATTACCTTGTTCATCCCAAGATTTAGTCATCGGATTGAACAATTCCATCAAGAACTTCATTTTATTATTACCAGTATTACCTATGATGGTATCATGATGAGTATAAATAGTTTCTTTCAAACGAGGATCTCTAGAAATAAATGGCTTCTGAGGATTATATCCAGAACCAGCCTCATCAATACGTTTTCCATTTTTCATTTCATAAGTATCAACCAGCTGCTGTGTCGGGAAACGACCACTTTGACCAATCATACGACATTGTTCACCCAAAGACATGTAGTGAGTGCTTTTATCTCCAAAGTCAGAGAACATCATAAAAAGCATAGACTCTTTTTGTACATCAGGTTTCATCTGGCCTACACGAGTAAACAAGTCTTTATAATTTATAGCCAGATCTCTTCCACTCTCATTAATAACTCTGTTAGAAGCCTGAGCTGCAATAGTGAAATATTCTTTTGCTTTCTGTTCATCTTTCACGGCATCACGTCCAAATCCAAATTTGCACCATGAACCTGCATAAAGTGCAATTCTTGCTTGCAATCCTAAAGCAACTGATTTATCAACTCTTCCCCACTCATTTGCTTGCCATGGCAATACATTAGCTGCATCCGACAAATCTTTAATGATATCATCTACAACCTCCCTCCAAGGAGTTCTTGCAACTTCCTTTAATTGCTCCTCTGTTACAGAAGATGTAAAATAAGGAATATCACCCCAAAGAGAAACCAACTGTATATTGAAGTGAGCTCGAAGAACCTTTATTTCTGCCAAATAAATTTTAGCTTGATCTGAAAGCTGTGACACATAAGGAGCAGCACCATCCAGTACAGTATTACAACGTGCTACAGATGTATAAAGAGTAGCCCAAATAAATTCAGGAGTAAAATTGGTTCTCATATCAATATTACCCACACCTACAGAACTATTATCTGCACGTTCTATACCAAATGGAGTATACATATCCCATAAAATACACAATGGAATGTTACTACTACTAGAGTTTGTATGATCCATTTTCAAACGCTGATAACATGCGGTAGCTCCCTGTTTGATAGCTCCCTCATTATTATAGAAATTAGACGACAAATACTCACTCATAGGCTCTCTATCCAGATAATCACTACAGCCTGTTGACAGAGTGCAGAGCAAAGCTCCACATAGCCATATGTTCTTTTCTTTCCGTATATAGTTAAATATATTTTTCATAATAATTAGTCATTTAAAATTTCAAATCAAGTCCAAAAGTAAAAGTCTGCATAATAGGATAAAATTCTCCTCCCTGACTTCCCGAATATGAAACTTCAGGATCATATCCATCAAAGAATTTACTAAATGTCAATAAGTTCTGACCACTTACATAAACTCTCAAACTACCAATACCCATTTTCTTAGTAATATCCTGAGGCAATGTATATCCTAAAACCACATTCTTCAATCGACAATATGAGGCATCTTTTACCCATTTGTCTGATTTCACATAATTGTCTGCAGAATTAGCTTCTGGCACTAAAATAGGATACTCTGCATCCAAATTATCCGGTGTCCATGAATCCATTTGATGTCTAAATAAATTGGCTCCATTTGAGAATGGTTTCAAACCAATACCAGACATATAGGTAGAGCGCTGTCCTACACCCTGTATAAATGCAGTGAAATCAAAATTCTTCCAACCAGCAGTTAAGTTTACACCATATTCAAAATGTGGGAATGGGTCACCAAGGTAAACCATATCACGACTATCTATCAATAAAGGATCCACTCCTTCGCCCTGATATACCTTTTTATATTTTACAAAACCAGGTCTTGCTGAATTACTTAACTTAGGAGAATTTGCAACATCATCCCAATCCAAGTAATATCCATCAGTCAAATATCCCCAAATACCCTGACTAGGATATCCTTCAACTAATGTCTTATCTTGAGAGTTTAATCCATTTAAGTTTGTAACCTTATTACGATTATCATTCAATGTAAATGTTACACCATAATTAAAATCTCCAATCTGGTTCTTATGGCTGATACTGATTTCCCAACCTTTGTTTGTCATATCACCAGCATTCGTATAAGCTGGCTGCATTCCGGCATAATAAGGTAAAGGGAAACGCATCAACATATCGTATACATCTTTTATATAATAGTCAGCTGTTACTGCTAACAAACCATTCCACAGGCTTAAATCAACACCAAAGTCTAACTGACGAGATTTCTCCCAACTAATATCAGCATTAGATAAAGAAGTCTGTGCAACTCCTGGTACAAGTTCTTTTTTATCTCCCAAATAATAACCATATCCCGGATTAATAACAGCGGCATAAGGATAGTTACCAATATTCTGATTACCTAACAAACCATAAGATACACGCAGTTTCAAAATATCAAGATAATCGGAAGCCTGCTGCAAGAAATTTTCCTGAGACATAACCCATCCTGCAGAAACAGAAGGGAAGAATCCCCAACGGTTTGCCTTAGTAAAACGAGAAGAGCCATCATATCGTCCTGTAACTTCCAACAAATATTTCTGTTTGTAGTTATAATTCAAACGAGCAAATCCTGACATCATAGCCCAAGAATTAGCTCCACCACCGGAAGTCGCTGTAGCTCCATCACCATTATCCAAATAATATCTTCCTAAATCAAAGCCTTTCTTTGCACCATAGAATGAAGAATATTCACTATCTTCAGCCTGAAAACCTACCAACACTTTTGCATAATGATCATTGATAGTCATATCATAAGATCCTTGAGCCAGATAATAGTTTCTTATAGTTTGATTCCATGACTCATTCAATCCATCTTCCGCAGGATATGTTCCCATAACTTGTCCTTTCAAAGATGTAGTATATGGTGTTGTCAACGAGCGACTACGATTTACAACCTGTCTACGAGAATATTGTCCTTTCAATTCCAGTCCTTTAATCGGAGTCAAAGTAATAGTACCATTAACCAATGCTTCTGTACTACGTGTTTTTTTCTCACCACTGGCATTAGCCATAGCTGTCGGGTTCAAACCATTTTTTCCATAACCCCAATTTCCATCCAATTCTCTTGCAGCTGATAAAGTTGGCAACATATACAATGCCTGATTGATGATAGATTTAGGAGAACCCATTCCCGGATTAGTTAATTCCGACTGTCTTAAATTTGTTTCAATGCCAACTTTCATCCATGAAGTAAGCTTAGCATCAGCATTCAAACGGATATTTGTACGGTTATATTCATCATTAGGAATCAAACCTTCTTGACCCATATATGAACCAGAAGCAAAAAATGATAATTTATCAGTACCTCCACTGATTGTAACATTATGGCTATGCATAATAGCGTTATCCTTCAAAGTTTCTTCCTTCCAATTCGTATCATAACGATTCCAATTATCTGGTTTCAGTGTTCTTTGTTCTTCAATCAGTTTCAACTGCTGTTCGCGCTGTGTTTCTGTTACAGTAATTCCTGCATTATCCCAAGAATTTAATTCAGCCTGCAAATATTCCCATGCAGCTACTGGCTCCGGCATATTAGTAGGACGTTGTATAGTCACATAACCACTATATGTAGTTGTAACTTTTCCTTCTTTACCTCTTTTAGTAGTAATCAAAATAACACCATTTGATGCACGAGAACCATAGATAGAAGCTGAAGCAGCGTCCTTTAATACAGATACACTCTCAATTGTATTTGCATCTACCTGATTAATATCCATTTCTATACCATCAACCAATACTAATGGATTCTGATCCGAATTGATAGATCCGATACCACGAACTCGGATAGTAGAACCATCAGAACCAGGTTGTCCTGAAGTCTGCTGAATAGTTACACCTGGCATTGTTCCCTGTAAAGCTGTTGAAAGAGAAGCTACCGATCTCTTCGTAATATTTTCTGAAGAAACTGAAGATACAGCACCTGTTAAAGTTGCTTTTTTCTGTTTTGCATAACCAATTACCACAGCTTCTTCCAACATAATCGCATCAGTTTTCATCGTAACAACTAGCGGTTTATTGGAAGTCACAGTAATAGTTTGTGTTTTATATCCAATATAAGAAACCTGAATAATTGGTTTCTCCGAAGTTGACGTAAGTTCAAAGTTTCCGTCAAAATCCGTAATTGTTCCATTTGTAGTTCCTTTTTCAAGGATAGTAGCGCCAATAATCGCCTGTCCGTTAGGCTCCAGAACTTGCCCTGTAATCTTCTTTTGGGCATACATTGTCATTGAGCAAAGCATCAACAACAAAACAGTTAATAAAAAATGATTTTTCATTTTATTGATTATAAAGTTATTAATTAAGAATATCCACCATCTCAAACTCAAGAACTCCACCATTCATTATATCTTCATAAGTAATATAAAATTTATCATAAGGCTTTCCGTTCAATTTTATAGACTTGATATAGATATTTCTTTGGCTATTATTATGTGCAATAATTTCGAATTTCTTTCCATTATTCAAATTCATTGTAACACGATCCAGCAACGGACTACCAAAAACGAACGTACCATCTACAGGATTTACAGGATAAAATCCCATAGCCGAAAAAATATACCAAGCAGACATTTGTCCGCAATCTTCATTTCCAATTAATCCATCCGGAGTAGCTTTATAAAAAGAATCATATACCTGATGAAGTAGTTTCGCTGCTTTTGCCCTTTCACCGACATATGGATATAAATACAAAATATGATGACTAGGCTCATTTCCATGAGCATATTGTCCTATCATCCCTGTAATATCTATGGAAGCTCCTTCATTTAATTCTGAACTGACAATGAACAGACTATCTAACTTCTCCACAAACTGTTTCTTTCCTCCAAATAGCTTGACCAATCCCTGAGGATCATGAGGTACCAACCAAGTATATTGCCAAGCATTTCCTTCTACATAATCGTCTTCCATATGCAAACTATGTGAAGGATCAAAAGGCAAGCGCCAACTGCCATCAGCTAATTTTCCACGCATAAATCCAGAATCTGAATCAAAATAGTGTGCATAGTATTTTGAACGTTTCATAAATAACTGATAATCATCTTCCTTCCCTAAATGCTTAGCAAGTTGAGCCACTGCATAATCATCGATAGCATATTCTAAAGCACGAGCAACTGACCAAGAAATCTTATCCGCAGGTATGTATTCTTGATTACGAACAAAATCTAAACCATTATCATTCATTTCACGAATACTCTTTACAGCCTGATATGCACGTTCTACATCAATACCAGAAAAACCTTTTAGACAAGCATCTACTATAACAGGAATAGAATGTACTCCCACCATACAGCTCGTTTCATTAGCTGCTAAATGCCAAATTGGTAAACTTTTCTGCTGATCATAAATAGCCAACAGACTATTTACATAATCAGCATTACGCGTATCGATCAATGTATACAAAGGATGAACAGCCCGGTATGTATCCCATAAAGAAAATATCGTATAAGGAACAAAATCAGAAGTCTGATAAACCTTACCATCAGCTCCTTTATACGAACCATCTACATCCTGAAATACAGACGGAGAAATCATAGTGTGATATAAAGCTGTATAAAACATCTTCTTCACATTATCATCTTTAACCTCTACTTGAATTTTAGATAAAGCATCATTCCACAATTCAACAGCATCTTCATGTACCTCATCAAAAGTACGGTGTTCAGCCTCTAAATTAGCCAATGCCCCCTCTGAAGAAACATACGATACCGCTGTTTTTACTAATAGTGGTTCTTGCAAGATACCAAAATCCAATACCATCTTCTTTCCTTTTTCTTTAGCATACAATCTTGAATTTAATATAGGCTTTGAAAAAATACTTCTAAAATAAACAGTATGATTCATAGCCCATTCATCAGAAGATCGTACGCCTACCACAGTAGAGTCGTTTATCAGTTGAAGCTCCGAAGATATTGTACCCTCTCTTAACATCAGAGATTGTGCACTATTTTCCAAATCAACAACCACTTGTGCTTTTTTATCGGAAGGATACACATATCGATGCATTCCTACTCGTTCACCAGCAGTCAACTCTACATTTACACCAGAAGGATGTAACTTTACCTGATAAAATCCCGGAGTTACTAATTCTTCCTGTTTCAAAAAAGTTGATACATAAGCAGAAGAAGGCAGATATCCAGCACTATCTATCACCGATACAGCAGGCATCAGCAGTATATCCCCCAAATCAGCTATTCCTGTCCCACTTAAATGTGTATGTGCAAATCCAATAATAGTAGAGTCTGAATCATGATATCCAGAACACCAGTCCCAACCTTTTTTATTATTATTAGGACCTAACTGAATCATTCCGTGAGGTATAGAAGCTCCCACAAAAACATGTCCATGTCCACCGCTTCCTATTAAAGGATCAACCCAATCGACATAGGATTCAGCAGCAATTTGTTTCTTTTCAGAATTACTACATGCAACCAATGCTACTGTTCCTAATGCCAGTACCGACAATTTAAAAACTGAATTGCTTATCATGAGCACACAAGGTTATTTCTTCAAGTCTTCCAATATCTGCCAACATTGATACAAACCTCTAGGAACATGGAAACATCCTTTCCATTTTCCACCTTTCAGAGGTAAAAGAACTTCTCCCCGACGATTTAAATATCCAAACCATTCTGGATACTCTTTATCTTTAAAGTGTTCCCACGTATAGGTATGAACCGTATGAAATACTTCTAAACACTTCACATCGCCAGTAAGCTGATATCCTTTCAACATTGCTATTAATGTTTCAATATGAACCCACCATAATTTCTGGTCCCATTCCAACTGCTGAGGAGGGTTACCCAAACGATCCATGAAATAGAAAATACCTCCATTTTCTTTATCCCATCCATACTCATACATTCTTAAAGCTGTATCCTTAGCCTTTTCTATTAATTCCGGACGGTTCAAACGTTTTCCCAAATCCATAATAAACCACATAGCCTCAATAGCATGTCCAGGAGTAACCTGTCTACCTTCAAAACAGTCTACCAACTCTCCATTCACTCCTACATTTTCTACTATCAGACCACCAAGCTCAGGACGATAGAATACATCCATAACTTCATGAATGCAAGTTTCCATTTTTTCTATCAGGAAGTTTTCATCCAGCAGGTGCTCTATCTCCAAAGCCAGATTACAAAGAATCATAGGCAATGCAAAATTTTTAAGATCACGAGTTCCTGGATACAATTTGTTCCATTTACCTTTAGGATTATTTACTTTCGACAAAATGATATCAAAAGTTTTTTTAGCAATTTCTGCATACTCCTGGTTTCCGGTCGCCAAACTCAACTGTCCGAAAGCCATTGTAGCAAATGTATATGAGAATATATTATAAGGCTCAACTAAAGGACGTCCCTGACGATCCAAAGAAAAATACCAATTATAATTACCATCATGACCGTACTTTTTCAAGAACTCTCCTCCTTGAATAGCACAATCTAACCATTCTTGACGTTTTTCTACTTTATTATATAACATAGAAAACATCCATACTTCACGTCCTTGAAGCCAGATAAACTTATCTGTATCAAACACACTACCGTCACGATTCAGACAAGAAAAGTAACCTCCAAACTCTTTATCCTGAGAATTTGCTAACCAAAAAGGTAATACATTATCCAGCAACTCCGTTTTATACAGAGTTGCTAATTCATTAAAATCAAAATTTTTCATATTCTCGTATTAATATTTTTAGACTCTATTTTTCCAGTATTGTTCGATTTCTTCTAACGACTTACCTGCTGTTTCAGGCATCAATTTCCAAACAATCAGAATATAAGGAACACACATTCCAGCGAACAAGAAGAACGTACCTCCCGGAGTAAGATTCAACAACAGCCATGGAGTTAATTGTCCAACTATATAAGTAGCAACCCACAAAGATAATCCGGCAATAGACATAGCCACTCCACGAACTTTAGTTGGATACATTTCTGATAAAAGCACAAAAATCACTGCACTGATAGAGCCGGCACAGAAGAATATATATGCCAGGAAAAAAATCAGCATGACTGTACTCGGTAAATGTAGTTGCTCACCAACCATGAAATACAATCCTATCATAATCAATGAAACAATCATACCAGAAACTCCATAATAAATCAATTTCTTGCGTCCTATTTTATCAATAACAAGCAATGCCAAAATACTGGTTATTGTATTTACCAACCCTACCAGAATCTGATAGAATAATGAATCACCTCCAGACAAACCAGCATTTTCAAAAATAGATGGTCCATAATAGAGCACTGCATTAACTCCCATAAACTGTCCTAACATTGCAATGCAGACACCAATAATAACAGCTTTTAAAATACCTGGCTGCCATAATATAGACCAATCAGATTTTCTATTTTCTTCTATCAAAACTGATTTCGTCAATGATATTTGCTCCCTGATAACTTGTGTAGAACGATAAATGCGAGATAATACACTTTCAGCCTTTTCGTCTTTATGAGTTACAATCAGCCAGCGAGGACTCTCTGGAATAAAAAATATCACAAGCAGAAATAATATAGCCGGTAATGATTCCATTCCTAACATACCTCTCCATACTTCAGAAACAAAAATAACATGCAATATTGACGTTTTTAAAACTACATCACTTTGTGAATAGAGAAGCAAATAATAATTGACAATATATGCACTCAAGAAACCAATTGTTACAGCTACCTGATACAAAGAAACCAATCGGCCTCTATATTGTGCAGCAGCCACTTCTGAAATATATAAAGGAGAAACAATCGAAACAACACCTATAGCTACTCCCCCTAATATTCTGGCCCATACCAAATGAACAAAATCAGGAGATAAAGCACACCAAAATCCTGATACAGAAAACAATACAGCCGAAAGAATCATAACTCGTTTACGTCCCCATTTATCACTGAGTATTCCCGATATGGAAACTCCCAATATGGAGCCAACAAGTGCACAACCTACATACCATCCTTGTTGCCAGGCATCCAACTGGAACTGTTCTGTTACTTGTCCGATTGTTCCTGAAATAACGGCAGTATCATATCCAAACAATAACCCACCAATTGCAGCAACAATAGACAAGAAAAACATATATCCCATATTTAGATCCATATTTCTCATAGTATTCAAGCTTTTTATTTTATATCAAAATACTCCTTATATCGATTATACAAATGACCAGCCTGAAGATAAGCAGATTGGGGACTCATGAAATGAGAGAACTCAAAAGTAATCGCTTTATCGTAACCGGCACGTTTAGCTGCTTCCAGTTTCATCCTTAACTTATCAAATTTAATAGGGAAGAAACGGATAGGCATGTCACGGTCGAATGACTCGGCATTAGTCCAACATTCCATTCCATACTTGTCAGCCAACTTTTTATTAACTGAGAAAAATGCGTCAAGCTCATCATAGTCAATATGACCATCTTGAAAAGCACAAGCATCTACAACGTCATGAATACCATCAAAAATCTCATTCCAATCGCGTTCATGCTCTTTTACAGAAATAGATTCCTCACGCGACAGTTTATTAGTACCCATCACAGCCTTTTTACCATCTATCCATGGAGAGATAAAAGTAGGAAGCCCGTTAGACACATCTTTACACTGTTTACCCATTGCATGGAAAGCATCAATTGCCCCTTTTGTCTGCCGGCTTATCTCACCACTGATATACCATCCGCCAAAACTTTTATATTTCTCTCCATACATTTCCCATACTTCATCAATCACATACTTGTTATCTTCAATCTCCCAAGTCAAATCTCCTGTATCCCAATATTTTCCAGAATCATACAGTCCAAAATAAAACTTCATTCCATATTTTTCTGCCAAACGCAAATACATATCAACCAAATCAACAGATGGCATATAACATCCTTTTTTCAACAAGTATTTCGACGGGTAAGTAATAAATTTACGATATCCGGAACGAATCATAATTACGGTATCAATTCCGATATTCTTCATATGTTGAAAATCCATATCCCATTCTGCTTCTCCCCAATTCTGATGAGGTATATCATGAGATATTTCATCCAGAAATGTTCCCGTAATAGGAAGACCATTTTTTTTCGGAACAATTAAATGATTCTTCTCATCTTTTTGCAACACAGGTATATCTTTCTCTGCAGAAGTCTCAACATCTTTACAGCTATTTAAAAGACTTGGTACTGCTAGTGCTGAAGCACTTGCTAAAAAACTCTTCTTTAAAAAATCGCGACGACTAGTACTTTTCATAATTTAAGACATTAAGGATATATCTGAGATAAAAAGATACTGATTATACAATCAACCTTCTTATCTCAGATAGTTTATATTATAAAACCTATTGAATAACTTCCCCTTTTATATTTATTTGTTTCGCATGGAATGGATCCAAAACCTTATCTATTATAACTGCCGCATCTCCACGAATAATCTCTGAATTTGGATTCCACGTATTTAAACCACAATCTTTCCAAACTTTACCAAAATCGGTATCCATTTTCTTACCTTCCTCTTGAGCAATCTCAGATACTAACTTCATAAAGTTTTGAGTTGTTACTCCTTTTGCTACCTGCATATCAAGATTTGACTTTACTGAAGGATAAAACTCATATAATCCACTTAATTCAGAAGAGAGTAAAACAGTATCTGCTCTTAACCATGTCTGATTAGACCACTCTACATTTTTTCCTACGCCTTTTAAAATTCCTGTTGCACCAACACGCTGATATGCTGTAAAACGATCGTCAGATACCGGTACATCCAAATATGGAAGCAAATATCCTTTTGCATTCAGAATAACATCCTGAACATCACGTACAGCAACCTCATCTATATCCTTACCTTGCTTAATAGACAATGCAGCCAAAACACCTGCAGCTTGTCCTATCTGTAAAACAACCGGTTGTAAACGAGTTGTACCATTTGCAATATTTGAAACGGAAATAGACTTTTCTGCAACAATCAAGTCATCAATATCCTTAGGAATCATAACACCTAAAGGCAATCCATAAGAAGGTATCGGATGAAAGTACAAATTAGGCAATTCTTCAGGACCTCTATAACGTGTATGATGATGATCTACCGGATAATCTCCAACAGCAATACTAGTGCGGTACAAAGGATCTTCCTGGCTATAAGGATTCATTATATGATTTAAATCAAAACGAACCAATCCATGAATACGTCTAGACTCACGATGATACGGAATAAACGGTAACTTATCTGCTGTTGGGTATTCATCATCAGCAAGACCTAATGTATTATACCCCAACTCTTTCTGTATAAAATACACAAAACGCATTGTATAATCTTTAGCATCCTGTAGTGCTTTATCTCGTTCTTCACGAGACATATCTACCAAATTCAAATAATAATCATTACCTTCTATAGGCCAATTAATCATATATTTATTATTAGGCAATTTTCCATAGGTAATCATCATATCTTTAGACCATACTCTATCAGGTTCTTTTGGAGTCTGACAATATGAATTTTCACATGCACAAGCAAACTCTTCAGGATGATAATTTTCTGGTTTAGGAATTGTAACATCTACTCCATAATCTTTCAGAATAGCGACATAAGTCAAATCTTGTATGATATTATTAGCGCTGTCTGGAGCTACATCTTCTTTAGTTAAAGCCTTACTTTCCATACCTAAATCATACGCTACCCCACATTCTTTAGCTATATCCCCCAACTCTGTAGCATCAATCAAAACTCTTGAAGAAACAATCTCTTTTGAACCATCCGATTTGCTAACAGTAACATACCATACATCATCTTTTTTTTCTACTTTTTCCCATTTGGTGTTAAAATAGATACTTAAATTTTTCTCAGCTTCAGCCATCTGACACAAAATACGATTTCCAACAGAAGGCTCAAATAATACATTACTTACCCATCCGGTTTTCAAAGAATCCAACCCACCATAATAATCAGCCAACTTAGATTGAAATTCCCCCCATATTCCCGCAGGAAGACGATAGTTTCCATCTACAGCACTTACCCCTGCAGATGTCAACATTCCCCCTAACCAAGGAGTTTCTTCAATAATTAAAGTATTAACTCCCAATCGAGCAGATTGAATACCAGCAGCTACCCCACTAGCTCCACCGCCTACAACTAACACATCAACATCGACTGATGATTTTTTCTCAGAACAAGCTGAGAAAATCAAAAAGCAAAAACAAAATAATAATTTTCCAAGAGTCTTTTTCATAGAATTATCAAATCAGTTTTAGTATTTACCGAGGCAAATATATATACATTTTATTTAATAAGCAAATATTTAATAAAACATTTTAGTAAATAACTCTGGAAGTATATAACATACAT
>ENA-OXTT01000159-OXTT01000159.1-human-gut-metagenome-genome-assembly--contig:-NODE-159-length-27775-cov-9.82641_pt1 | contig 27775 bp, 20 predicted proteins | sample MGYA00249343_ERZ652648 | MGnify/ENA primary metagenome ERZ652648 (study PRJEB26925, sample SAMN05826818) | human gut metagenome | biome: ENVO:2100002; feature: ENVO:00000062; material: ENVO:00002003...
GTGAAAAGTAGAAAAAAAATTCTCGATGTTTTTCTAAAGTTCGTACAAATTTTAAAAAAACATCGAGAATTTTTTTTGTAAACATGCAGACAAATTTAGTACTATCTGAAGATATATTTTTCGGAACTTATTTTTGCAGTGAGTTATTGATAGACTCTATATAATCCAGAATTTCTTTTCGTCCGGTTTTCTTTTCCGATGAAGATATGAAATACGGTGGGAGCTCTTCCCATTGTTCTTTCAAAACCTCCATATATCGGTTGACATTAAATTTGGTTTTGCCACTGCTTTGTTTGTCGGATTTGGTAAAAATGATAGCAAAAGGTACACCGTTTTCACCCAGCCACTCCATAAATTCCAGATCGATTTTCTGAGGCTCCAGACGGCTGTCTACCAGTACAAACAGACAGGTCATCTGTTCACGTTCAAGCACATAATATTCTATAAGCTTTTGTATCTTGTCCATCATTTTTTTACCCCGCTGTGCGTAGCCGTATCCTGGGAGGTCTACCAAATACCATTCCTTATTGACTAAAAAATGGTTGATGAGCAATGTCTTTCCGGGTGTTGCAGATGTCATAGCCAATTTTGGCTGTTTGGTCAGCATGTTGATGAGGCTGGACTTTCCTACGTTAGAGCGTCCTATAAAGGCATATTCCGGCAGATTAGTCTGAGGGCACATGTCTGCTCTTGAATTACTGACTACAAATTCGGCACTGGTTATTTCCATATTAATTTGTTTTTTTACTCTCTGCAAAGATAGAATAAAAAGAAGCAAAATGAAAATATAGATGTATTTAGTCGTCTTTTCAGTGAAATATGCCGCATTCTCCGTATATTTGTACAATGAAATATATTTATGTTGCCATTGGTTCCATATCTTTAGTGCTGGGAGTTATAGGAATATTTCTTCCTATACTGCCTACTACGCCTTTTTTGCTGCTTTCTGCCGCATTGTTTTTCAGAGGCTCGCCACGTTTATACACCTGGCTGCTGGAACATAAGTATTTGGGACCGTATATCCGCAGTTTTCGTGAGGACAGAGCCATTCCGCTCCGAGTTAAAATTATCTCTGTTTCATTACTTTGGATTACAGCTATTCACTGTGTGCTTTTTTTATTTCCGTATTGGTGGCTCAAAGGAATAATGGCTGTAGTGACTATCGGTGTTACTATTTATATTTTGTCTTTTAAAACCCGTTCTCCCCGATGAACAAATTAACTTTTTGTAACCGCAATGAGGCTATAGCCCGCATGAACCGGTTGGGAAAGGAAAGAACCCGATTTTTCTTTCTGATTAATTTTGATGAAACGGAATGTCTGGTCTCCAAACTGGATGATATCCCTGCCGGGCAACTGGCTTTTATTTTTCCTGAGATAGCGAATGTATGTTCTGTATCAGAATTGAAACCTGAAAATATTTTCTGGAAGGCTTATCCGCAATCGTATGAAGAATACTTGCGTTCGTTTGATATTGTACATCGTAATTTGTATGCGGGAAATTCATTTCTGACAAATTTAACGTGTGCCACTCCGGTTGAAACGAATCTTTCTTTATATCAAGTATTTCGTCACGCTATGGCACGATATAAGCTTTGGTATGATGATCGCTTTGTTGTGTTTTCACCTGAAACTTTTGTCCGTATAAAAGAGGGCTATATTTATTCGTTCCCGATGAAAGGAACAATTGACGCTTCGTTACCCGATGCGAAGGAAGTATTGCTGAGGGATGAAAAAGAAGCGGCAGAGCATGCTACGATTACAGATCTGATACGAAACGATTTGAGCCGGGTGGCTACTGAAGTGACGGTTACGCGCTACCGTTATCTGGACGAACTGCATACTCATTGTGGAAGGTTGCTTCAGATGAGCTCTGAAATCAGAGGGCGTTTACCTGAAAACTATCACGAAAAGTTGGGGTCGTTGTTCTTCGAACTCCTTCCTGCCGGTTCTATTATCGGTGCTCCCAAGAAGAAAACGGTGGAGATAATCCGTGAGGCAGAAACATACGACAGAGGTTTTTATACCGGAGTCATGGGATATTTTGATGGTAAGAATCTGGATAGTGCTGTCATGATCCGTTTTCTGGAACACACAGATGGTGGATTCGTGTATAAAAGTGGGGGAGGAATTACATTCCGCAGTACGGCCCGAAGTGAATATGAAGAAATGATACAGAAAATATATGTGCCGATTTATTGAAACAATTCGTATAGAAGGTGGAAAGGTGTGGAATCTGTCCTATCATAATGCCCGTATGAATACAACCCGAAAAAGGGTGTGGGGCAATTGTCCCGCACTTTCTTTGGAGGATATTCTGAAGCCAGAACCTTGGCAGGAACGGACGCGCTGCCGGGTAGTATATGGAGAGAACATAGAGGAGGTTGTATATATTCCATATACGATAAGGCAGGTTTCTAGCTTGAAACTGGTACCTTGTGATGACATCGCATACGAACTGAAAAGTGCAGACCGTAGCATGCTGAACAAGCTTTTTGCCTTGCGTGGAGAGAAAGATGATATACTGATTGTGAAGAATGGCAGGATTACCGATACATCGATTGCCAATGTCGCCCTCTGGAACGGAACAGAATGGCATACCCCTTCTTTTCCGTTGCTGAAAGGAACGCAGCGTCAGTTTTTACTTGACAGAAAGCAGATAATAGAAACAGACATATCCGTAGAAAACCTTTCTTCGTATTCCCGGATATGTCTGTTTAACGCCATGATTCCCTTTGGAGAGATAACGCTCGGTTGTGAGGAGTTGGACTATTAGATAGGCCAACCTTCTTCTTTCAGCGCTTCTTTCAGTTGTAAAAATTTTTCAGCTTCCACATCGTTGTCGATAAATTTATCGAAGTTTGCGATGTTCATAGCAGCCCAAGTCTTGCCTTTTTCCACTTCTGTGTCTGGAGCAAACGAAAGATATAATTTCATCGCTTTCTGATAGTCACCTTCCAGCATCCAGTAATGTGCCCGGTAACTGATAACGGCAGGCAGCTTCTTAAACTGTTCGGGCAGACATTTATAAATCATATCGGCAGCTTCCGACTGCGAAGCCAGTACGGCATAATACATACCGTCTATTTGTGTATCAATTCCCTTGCGTGTCGTGACAAAAGCATCATAAATCTGAATGCTTAATATCTGGTTGATAATAAATATCCGTGGAACGGGAGTGTGTGCGCACATGGCCATGATGTGGTCAGTATCTATTTCACCATCGAACATATCACGGAATATTTTTTCATAAGGCAGTCTGACACTGGATATGCCTTGCGGTTGGAAGCAAATCCAGTATAAATTGCGTTCTGAGATTCGTCCGTTTTTGTCCCGATATGTGATGTGAATAGGGTGATAGCAGCAAATAGCCATAAGCAATGCTTCTGCAACTTCTTCTCCATTACCTTCTTCCGAGAAATCGCATGTCATGACGTCTGTAGCGAAAGGTGTTTCCAGACCTTCTATTTTTGCTATCTCGTTGTATGGGATAAAGTGATTTTCTTCTAGCACCACTTCTTTCCCTTCTACTCCCCAGATGAACAATTCTGCTTTTAATTGCAGCGTACGTGATTCGTAAATATACTGACAACCGTTTGTTTCTGAAGTGATTCGAGTATATGGATAGTGCAAGGTACTTTCTTCCAGCCGTGCTTTCATTTCCTGATAAGCTTCCAGTATATCCGAAGAATGAGGCTGTTGCTCTTCTTCCTTTTGAGGAGTTTCCGGTTCGGCCGTTACTTTTTCATTCTCAGGTTGAGGAAGAGGTTGTTCTTCCTTGTCTGATTCTGGCTGAGCGGTTTGCATCTGTTCCTTTTCATGAATCAGTTGCTCTTTTTCCTCTAATAAAAGATGCATCTTTTTCTGCAATTCTGAAAGGTTGGCTTTCAAAGTTGAATTCTCAGATTGGATAGCATCTAATTTTTCCTGAGTTTCGGAAAGTTCTCTTTGCAAGGCTGTATAGTTTTTTGCAAGATCTTGTGAAGATTTTTCAGATTGTTCTTCCAGTTCCTTTTTATTAGCCTCGAGGATTTCTTTTTGTTTTTCTACTTCAGCCAGTTTTGCTTCCAGCTCTTTCTTGCTGGCAGCGATGGTTTCTTTCTGTTTATCTGCTTCGGCCAGTTTTTCTTCCAGTTCTTTCTTGCTGGCAACGATAGTTTCTTTCTGCTGTTCTGCTTCGGTCAGTTTTTCTTCCAGCTCTTTCTTGCTGGCAGCAATAGTTTCTTTCTGCTTTTCCGCTTCAGTCAGTTTTGCTTCCAGCTCTTTCTTGCTGGCAACGATAGTTTCTTTTTGCTTTTCCGCTTCAGTTAGTCTTGTTTCCAGTTCTTTCTTACTGGCAGCAATAGTTTCTTTCTGCTTTTCCGCTTCAGTTAGCTTTTCTTCCAGTTCTTTCTTGCTGGCAACGATAGTTTCTTTCTGCTTTTCCGCTTCAGTTAGCTTTTCTTCCAGTTCTTTTTTGCTGGCGGTGATGGTTTCTTTTTGCTTTTCTGCTTCGGCAAGTTTTGCTTCCAGTTCTTTCTTGCCGACAGCAATAGTCTCTTTCTGTTTATCTGATTCAGCTAGTTTTTCTTCCAGCTCTTTCTTACTGGTAGCGATAGTTTCTTTCTGTTTATCTGCTTCGGCCAGTTTTTCTTCCAGTTCTTTCTTACCGGCAGCAATAGTCTCTTTCTGTTTTTCCGCTTCAGTCAGTTTGGCCTCTAGTTCTTTCTTGCTGGCAGCAATAGTTTCTTTCTGTTTATTTGCTTCAGCCAGTTTTGCTTCCAGCTCTTTCTTATCAGTAGCTAGAACTTCTTTCTGTCTTTCAGAATCGGCTAGCTGATTTTTTAATTGTTGAATATCATTATCTCGTGAAACAATTTCCTGTTCAGAATATTGCATTTTCTCCAATCCGGTTGCTTTGTCGGATTGAAGTCTGGATATTTCAGTTTGGAGATGTGAAATCTCTTTCTGATGTTCTGCAATTGAGGTTTGTAATTGGGTGAGTTCAGTTTGTGCAAGTGATAACTCTTCCTGTGTTTCGGTTAGCTGAGTACGTTTATAAGTTGCTTCTTTATTAGCATCTTTGACTTCAAATGAAAGTTGCTGATTCTTTATTAATAAAGCTTCGTTGTCGTTTTGTAATTGTTCAATATCAATGCCTGTCAGCTTTTTGATCAGATGAAAAGTGAATTTACCCATAACTGTGTAAAAAGATAATTTGGTTAATGAATGTTGCAAATTACGTAAATATTTCTGAATGTTCAGTATAAATGCGGTTTAAATTGTATCTTTTTGCATGAAAAATCCAATCTATTTCAATCTTTATCATTAGTTTTGTACTTCATTTTAGAAAAATAAGAAAAATGCAAGACTTTATAACACACAATGAATATTTAACTGGAAATCGGGCGAATAGTTTGATTAATCGCAAAATGATATTCCGTATATTGGGTATTTTATTGTTTATAGAAGGTGGGCTGTTTTTATTATGTGCAGGTGTTTCTCTGTGCTATCAGGAACATAGTTATATTTATTTTCTTTATTCAACCTTATTGGCCGCAGCTGTCGGTTGCGTGCTGTTGTTCCTTGGTCGTAATGCAGAAAATAAGCTTTCTCGTCGTGATGGCTACTGTATTGTTGCATTTACATGGCTTTTATTTACTACGTTTGGAATGCTTCCTTTCTACCTCAGTGGCGAAATACCTTCTGTTACCGATGCTTTCTTTGAAACGATGTCAGGGTTTACAACCACAGGTGCAACGATTCTTGATGATATTGAGTCACTGTCGTATGGAATGCTTTTCTGGCGTAGCTTTTCTCAGTGGATTGGAGGTTTAGGAATTGTCTTTTTTACGATAGCGGTATTACCGATATTCGGAGTCGGAAATCAGGTTCTGTTTTCTGCTGAAGCGACAGGGGTGACTCATGATAAGATTCATCCGAAAATCAGTATAATGGCTCAGTGGCTGTGGACTGTATATTTGCTTCTTACAATAACGGAAACGATATTGTTGATGTTGGGAGGCATGAATTTGTTTGATGCAGTCTGTCATTCGTTTACAACTACTGCTACGGGGGGATATTCTACTAAACAGGATAGTGTGGCATATTGGAATTCTCCTTTTATAGAGTATGTTATAGCGATTTTTATGGTCCTGTCGGGAATAAACTTTTCATTATATTTTATGTGCCTGAAAGGAAAGTTCTTCAATCTGTTCAAAGACGATGAATGTAGATGGTTCTTGATGTCTGTAGGCATAGTAACTTTACTTATCACAGTTCCTTTGGTCATGCAAAACCATTATGGATGGGAAGAAGCTTTTCGGAAGGCATTTTTTCAAGTAGCAAGTATTCATACATCTTGTGGGTTTGCTACTGATGATTATAATGTATGGCCTCATTTTACATGGATGCTTTTGATTTATACAATGTTTGCAGGAGGTTGTACCGGCTCCACTGGCGGGGGAATAAAGAATATGCGTTTGCTTATTCTTTTCCGTAATATGAAGAATGAGTTCAGCCGTCTGATTCATCCTCGTGCTGTATTATCCGTAAAGGTAAATCAGCAGGCACTTTCTCTTTCTACAATCTCTACTGTAAATACTTTTATTTTACTGTATTTGATTTGTATTTTTGTAGGCTGGGTAGCTTTAATGTTTATGGGACTTGAACTTACAGAGTCTTTTGGACTGGTAGTTTCTAGTTTGGGTAACGTTGGACCTGGTTTAGGTGCATATGGACCTGCCTTTTCGTGGAGTGCTCTTCCTGATCTTGCTAAATGGTTACTGTCTTTTATGATGTTAATAGGAAGATTGGAGCTATTTGGCATTCTGCTGATGTTTTCGCCTGGTTTTTGGCATAAACGTTGACCTTTTATTAGGTATCGAAAAGTCTTGTATAGAGAAGTTTAATACTGATTATTGCATAAGATAAATAGCCGTATCATTACTTAAATAAAGTTTGATACGGCTATTTTTTTATTCTAAAAGTAACTATCCTATACTTTCTGGAATGCTTATTTAATTTTGAGGTACTCTCATGTTTGTATTAATAATAGTTCTGAAGCTAGAACGAAAATTTGTTAGTCGATAAAGCGTTTGGTCAGTTCATCAAATTCGTCTATTCTTCTATCACGCAAGAATGGCCACCAGCGACGAACATTTTCGCTTCGGTTCATATCTATCTCTACTACGAGATTTTCTTCTTTTAGATTGCTTGCTTGTGCAAGAATTTCTCCTTGGGGTCCGGCTACGAAGCTATTTCCCCAAAATTGGATGCCATTGGTTTGTCCGGAAGGATCAGGTTCAAGTCCTACTCGGTTTACGGCGATGACAGGAAGTCCGTTTGCAACAGCATGACCGCGCTGTACTGTTACCCATGCTCCAAGCTGACGCATCTTTTCATCTTGTGTATCACTGCTTTCCCATCCGATTGCTGTTGGATAAATAAGTAGCTCTGCACCTTTTAAAGCCATCAGTCTGGCTCCTTCTGGATACCATTGATCCCAGCATACTTGAACACCTAGTTTACCCAGACTTGTTTCTATTGGCTCAAATCCCAGATCACCTGGAGTGAAATAGAATTTTTCATAATAGGCAGGATCATCTGGTATATGCATTTTACGATATTTTCCCGCAATACTTCCGTCAGAGTCAAATACAACGGCTGTATTGTGATAAAGTCCGGGTGCACGACGCTCAAATAGTGAAGTAACCAATACTATATGATAAGCTGCTGCTATTTCACTATAAAATCCGGTTGACGGTCCGGGGATAGGCTCTGCCAGATCAAATAAAGATGTATCTTCTGTTTGACAGAAATAGGGGGTATTATGTAATTCCTGTAGAACAACAAGTTGTGCACCGGCTTGTGCAACAGAAGCAATATTACGGTGCAATTTTTCCAAATTTATTTTCAGGTCATTCGTACATGCTTGTTGTACGATACCTACTCGAATGGTTCTTTTCATATCGGTTAAAATTTTAATGTTTGCTGTTTTTTACACTTTCCGGATATTGCATGGTAACGCAATGCAATGAGCCATGCTGCTTAATTAGTGGGCAACAATCTATTCCTACAATATCTTTTTCAGGAAAAGCTTGTGCTAATATCTGAGCAGCCTTTTGATCGTTATCCGGTTGGTTGTATGTCGGATACAATATGGCATCATTCATTATCAGGAAATTGGCATATGTTGCAGGCAGACGTTCACCTTCTTCATCATAAATAGCTGTTGGCATAGGCAGAGGAAGCAAGCGGTATGGTGTATTCTCCAGTGTACGGAACGTTTTCAGCTGTTCTTCCATTTTACTGAGTTCATCATAATGTTCATCTGCGCTATCTGTACATTGTACATAAACAATAGTGTTGTCCGGACAAAGTCTAGCCAATGTATCTATGTGGCTGTCAGTATCATCACCTGCAAGGAATCCGTGATCCAGCCATAAAACTTGTTGAAGATTAAATCTTTCTTTTAAGTATAGCTCTATATCCTCACGTGTCATTACGTCGTTCCGATTAGGAGCGAGGAGACAGGTAGAAGTTGTAAGCATGGTTCCTTTACCATCACTTTCGATAGATCCTCCTTCAAGTATAAAGTTACGACAGTTTGTATAACTCCCTTTTAACAGATTACTCTGATATAAATTCCAGTTTATCAGGTTATCTTTATTTGCTGCAAACTTCATTCCCCAACCGTTAAAACAGAAATCTAGCAGCAGGGGAGTCCCGTCATTTTGGAGTAGTGTGATAAAGCCGTGATCGCGTGCCCAAGTATCGTTGGTCGGGCATTTTACAAAATGTATATTGTCTTTATATTTGAAGTCTTTTAATTTTTCTGGATATTCAGGGGCAATCAGTAAAAGAGGTTGCCGGGAAGCTATTTCACTGGCGAGGTTGAAAAAACATGTTTCTACTTCATCTAACATGTAGTTCCAGTCGGTTCCGCTATGCGGCCACGTCAGCTGGATGTAGCTTTGTGGATGCCATTCGGCGGGTAAGAAATAATTCTTTTCCATAATGAGATAGTTTGTTTTTATAATGTTGTTGTTCTTTTCTTATTGGCTGTTGCGCTTGCTGCGACGTTTTAATAGAATCCAGTCAAATAATTCGCGCCAGTTCGTAAAATCTTTTTTATACATTAAACCTATTCCTTGTGTTGTCAGAGTAGATTTTGTAAAGTATCTGTCGTTGGTTTGGTTATATCCTTTCAGACGGAAATCACCGTTTTTAGTCAGTAGCCACATTGCTTCAAAATCTCCTACGAAGTTGGTGTTACGCATAGGGTTATCGCGGTAACCGAAATTACCATTAATAATTAATCGGTTGTTAAGCAGTCTTCCTGAAAGAATAGCTTCTGCCTCTACGTCAGTCCACCCTTTATCGCCTGTACTTAAATTGGTTCCCACGTTCCAGTTCTGGCTGTCTATTACTTGAGAAAGCATATTATTTAACTGTCCGGAAAGTGTGCTGAAAGCCAGTGAACTTGTTGCATCCGACTGATTGGCATTGTTGGCATAATCAAAGGTATAAAACTTTCCAATACTCAACAAATAAATAATTTGTGTATTCATTTGCTCTTCTGTACTGGTTAAACTTCGTACCAATTCCCGGTCTTCATCGCTAACGGTCGGCAAGTCCAGGTCGAATTTTAATGTAGGAGCCGTCAGGTTACCTCTCAGATTCAGTAAACAGTTTACCTTTACAGTTCCTTTGGTATTTGAAGCATCAGCCACTAAATCATTTAATGAAGCAGAGTTTACGGTATAAACAGCCTGTACATCCAGATTGGCTTCTCGTGGATTTCCGTTGAATGAAACTGTTCCTCCTGATTGCAGGATGAAATCTTTGTGAATAACATTCTGCATGCTCATTTTGTATATTCCTTCTTCGATATTGTAGTTACCGAAAATCTGGAAATCTCCTTTATTATAATAGTTGATACGCAGGTTGCCGGTTCCGTTTGCAGAAATGTTATCTCTTGCTATAGGATCCATGACGATGCGCATGGTAGCAGCCGGAGTTGCTTCTATCTGGAGATTAATGTGGGTATCAGTAGGAGTGTCTTCTTCCTCCTTATTATCTGTTTTGTTTAAATGATGATATAATTCAGTCTGAATGTTTTCTTGCTGTCTTCGGGGAGTCTTATCCACAAATTTTATGAATTGTGTATTGGTCGCTTCAGCTGCTGTGGCGGTTACGTATGTAAACTTTGTTTGTGGATCAGTTCGTAATGTCCCGTCCACAGTAAGTGTATTGTTTCCCCCGCGTAGCAACACTTCTCCAGTTGTATATATTTTACCATAGAAAGGGAATTCAGGTGTTTCCTTTTCCGTGTGATATACCAGCATATTGTTTGTGTTGAACCGGAAATCATACATCAGGTTCTTTAGTTTTGTATGTCTGAGTGCGCCATTAACTAACCCTGTATGTCCTTCGGGGTCTGTTACTTGTATGTTGTCGAAGGCAAAGTGCCCTGAGCTTATACGGAATGAGTCTGCATGAGCAGTGAATGATGTGTTAAGGATATTTACTTTCATGCTGGCATCTGCTTGAGCACATCCCTCCAGGTCAAGTCCGGAGAAAGGGCCGTATAATCGGACGCGTCCAAAGACTCTTCCCTGCATATTTGTAAATATATTCTCTACAAAAGGTTGCAGGAAGGAAAGATTTGTACCTCCTGCCTGAATATTTAAGTTTAATCCTTTTTCCTTAGGCGAAACATACCCGGTTACATTAGTGAAGTAATGATCATTCTCTTTTATGTCGGCATGTAAGCGTACTCCTCCTAATTCATTGTCCCATTCACCTCTTATATCTCCCTGACCTAATAACGCATCGTTCAGAGAAAAGTCTTTTACGTTGAGTCGGGTATACATCACCGGATTGTTAAGTACATTATGTAAGTGGACACGTCCAGTTACTAGACCATTGAATTTAACTGCATGAAACTGAATTATATCCATTACATATTGTAAGTCGATATTACTCAAATCCACCAGACAAGAGTCTGTTGTTTCCTTTCCAATACGTCCGTTTGCACGTACATATTGGTTTTGATGCTCAAATAGGAAGTTGTCGATTTCTATCAGGTTTTTATCAATGGTTATTTGTGATGGATGTATTTTCCATATCGTATCATTTAAGATAATTTTGCTTGGACGCAGGTCTATCATCGTCGATAAGCGATTACTTTCTTCTGACTTATGGAAACTTGTAATAGCTTCTACCATACCGCTAAAAGTGGAAGGAACATTATTTCCCCAATGGATGGTAGTTTTTAATTTATCGTCGCTGACCCGAGAATTTACAGCCAAATTAATCATTGCACCTTTTTGCAGACGTTTGTTTATACGCACTTGGCATTGCAGTTCATCTGAAGTGTTATTACACAATAACGTTCCTGATTCGAAATATGAGTCGTTGTAAACAAATGCTGGAAGATAACCTCTAATTTGCAAGCGTGTACGGTTATCATCAAAATATCCGTTTAATGTAGCCGGCATGTATAGTTCAACAGGGATTTTGAATACCTTTGAGAATAACTCTGTATCTTCCAACTGGAAATTGAACTGAAAATCATTGTTTGTTTCAGGCAATTCCTTGTTGAGAACGAGTAATGACGGAATGTACCGTTGCAATGTCTTCAGTATACTTGCTGGAAGAGTACGGTATGAATAGTTCCCTTTGACAAAGCCATTGAGGAAAGGAGAACGGATTTCTATTTGTTTTTCCTGACTATTACTTACGTTTCCGGCAAATATGCTTAAGTTTTTTAAGAAATAACATTGATCTTTTTCTGGAGCGTTGACCAGTACGCTGTCAATACTGATTTTTCCCTGCATGTCATCAATGGAGTGTCCGCTGAAGTCGGCAGTCAGATTCAGTGACATATCTGTATCTTTATATTGGTCTGTCAGATTCAGATCGTTAGGACGGAAGTTACGTACCACAGCTTTTAGATTGAAATCAGGCACAGCTTGTCGTGTCGCAACATGTCCGTTTATTTCAATGTTTGCATTGCTGTCGTCCAAAGATAATTTTCCGTTAAATCCTCCTGGAGTATATTGTCCGTCAAGCATGATGTTGCGGTACTCATACTGCTTGTATGTAAACGAAGAAATTACTCCCTTAATATATGACTCAGCTTTGCCGTCATGATATTTGAAACCTTGCAATTCTATGTCGAATGTTGTGCTTCCCAGTGTCTTTTCCTGGTTTAACAAGGTCCCTAATTGTAATTCCGGACTGATTATTTTTCCAGAATAAGAACGTAGATGGGTTAATGTATCGGAGTGCATGGTTACATTGGCCCGAATACTTCCTACATCTGTAAGAAGTGTGCCATGTGTTGTTAATTGATTCAGATAACCGGAAATATCTCCGTTGAAACTTATGTCCCCAATCCGTTTCAGAATATCGGGAACATTGTTTTTGCCACTTAGGTTATAAAGTAACCAGTTAATACCTTCTTTATCTACTTCCAGTTGCGACAGGTTACCGAAAAGGAACATATTATTTTTTTCGTTCCAGTGGTTTATCATAGCTTCTGCTTTCAGCAAAAGACTTTGAGTGTTGTTTGATATATAAATGTCTGTACACTTGGTTTGATATCCTTTTCCGTCCAACGACATGCGCAGGTTTATAGCTTCATTGAAATGAGCTAGTGCAGGTACAAACATGGCAAAGTCAGCCAACGTAATACGAGCTCTCATATGAGCCATATACCGTGTGTCATTGTTTATTACAGGAGTAGATGAAGCACTGTCGTATGTTGCTGCAAGCGTATCTATATTCAGTTCACTGTTAGGAAAAGAAACCTCAATATTGTTTGCCTGTAATCCATGGTGATTAGCTGTAATTTTCAGTGCCAGTTTCTTTAATTTGAATCCACTTTGTTCGTTGAAACTTATACGTTTGATTTGCGCATTGAGAGAATCAGGCGTTAAGGCTTTCAGTGATAGTGTTGCTGAAAGATTCTGTATGCCTAAATGGTTTGAATTGAAACGTCCAGGAGTTTGAGCTTCGGAAAGTAAGTCATAATAGACCTGTCCGCGACGAATCAATACGGAATTAATACGCAGATCGATGGTTGATTTTTTCTTGATTGTATCTTTTGAGGCAAATGCATCAAGTACAAACTGGAAATTTGTCTTACTGTCAGGGGTCGGACGGTTGAGGTGAGCGTTCAGACCAAAAAGCTGTACACTGCTGATACGTATTTTGCCGTGTAATAAAGACGATAACTCCATCTTAGCAGATAAACGGTTTATTTTCAGCAGCTCCTTGCCAGACTTGTCTTCCAGATATACATTCTGTATAATGACACGGTTCAGCAGTCCTAAATCGATATTTCCGATTCTGACCTCAGTCTGCATGATACGGCTGAGCTCCTGAGCCGTAAAATCGGATAGCCGTTTTTGAATAAAAGGAATACTCAAAACGGCGATAATTCCGAAATAGCATACCAAAGCTAATATGATGGTAGATCGGACAATATGTTTTATACTTCTGAACTTGCTCATGGGTATGACTCAAAAATTAATCAAAATTACAAATATCGCTCGAAGTAATCTATATTTTACCTTCTTATTTTATTATTTTTAAAATACAAATTCGTACTTTTGGCACATTATTTAGAAACTAACACATTTAAGGTATATGAAGAAGAACATAATGTTAGCATGCCTGATGGCAATGGCACTGGGAGCACAGGCTCAACAGGGGGGAATTACACAAGACATGTTGAACCAAATTAAAAGCAGCTATAAGCATACACCGGCAGATAAGGCTATTTATAATGCCATGGCTGAAACCAGTATAGCAGTACTTGCGAAAAATCATGAAAATCTGGCTAATTTCGATACTAACTTCACAAATAAAGTTGTTTCACATGGCATAACAGACCAGCAGCAGTCTGGACGTTGCTGGCTTTTTACCGGATTGAACGTATTGCGTGCTCAAATGATGGCTAAATATGGTCTGGACGAAATGGAGTTCTCTCAGAACTATTGCTTTTTCTACGACCAGTTAGAGAAAGCTAATCTTTTCTTGCAGGGGATTATTGACACGCGTGAAAAACCAATGGATGATAAGATGGTAGAGTGGTTATTCCGCAATCCTATAAGCGACGGAGGACAATTTACTGGTATTTCAGATGTTATAGGTAAGTATGGAGTAGTTCCGTCTTCGGTTATGCCAGAAACCTATAGTAGTGAAAACACATCACAGATAGCTCGTCTGGTTGGCTTGAAGTTGAGAGAGTTCGGTCTGCAATTACGTGATGAGGCTGCAAAAGGAGTAAAGGTTTTTGCACTTGAAGCTAAAAAGACAGAAATGCTTTCTACCGTTTATCGTATGCTTGCCTTAGCATTCGGTGAACCTGTGGAACGTTTTACCTGGACTATGAACGGTGAAACGAAGGAGTATACTCCACAGTCTTTTTATCAGGAATATTTGGGAAATGACTTAACCAATAATTATGTCATGCTGATGAATGATCCCAGTCGTGAATATTATAAATGCTACGAAATAGATTTTGACCGTCATGTTTATGATGGAAAGAACTGGACTTACGTCAATTTACCTGTTGAGGATATAAAAGCAATGGCTATTGAATCAATAAAGGATAGTACAATGATGTATTTCTCTTGTGACGTCGCAAAATTCTTAGACAGTAAGCGTGGTACTCTCGATTTAAAGAATTTTGATTATGAATCACTGATGGGTACTACGTTCGGAATGAATAAGAAACAGCGTGTCCAGACCTTTGCCAGTGGATCCAGCCATGCTATGACTTTGATGGCTGTAGATTTGGATAAAGACGGTAAGCCGAAGAAATGGATGGTTGAAAATAGTTGGGGAGCAGAGGCTGGTTATAAGGGACATCTGATTATGACCGATGAGTGGTTTGACGAATATATGTTCCGTCTGGTAGTAGAAAAGAAATATGTACCAGAAAAGGTACTGAATATTTTGAAGCAGAAGCCAATCCGTCTGCCGGCATGGGACCCTATGTTTGCTCCAGAAGAATGATGAGCAGATAAGTTTGTTTATATATTTTTGTAGACGTCCTGATGTTTTCTGAAAATACAGGTTTTCAGAATAAACATCAGGACGTTTATTTTGGGCTTTAGGGTTGTTTTTCTCTTCCTTTTTGCTTAATTTCGTAATTATCCTTAATTTAAAATCTGATTCTTATGAAGAAATATCGGAAAGCAAAATCGAAGTATATTGCTGTCTGTTCGTTAACCTTATGGTTATATCAGCCTGTAAATGCACAAATAGAGATTACAACTCTTCCGGATAGTGTGATAACGGTTGGATACGCTCGGGGTACACTGAAGAACATATCCGGTTCGGTAGAACAAATTACCAAACAGCAAATGAATAAAGAGCAAATAACTAATCCGCTGGAAGCTATTCAGGGACGAGTACCAGGATTGACTATCATGAAAAGCAGTAATGGTACAGCAGCTCTGGAATCTGTCCGAATGCGAGGAACCACTTCGTTGACAAGTGGTAATGATCCATTGATAATTGTAGATGGGGTGTTGGGCGATTTAAGTATGCTGACTTCGATCTATCCGACCGATATAGAAAGTTTTACAATCTTGAAAGATGCCTCAGAAACAGCGCAGTACGGTTCTCGTGGTGCCTCGGGTGTGATTAATATTACAACAAAAAAAGGAATCTCTGGTAAAACGCGTATTAATTACAACGGAAGCTTTGGCATTGCCCATGCTTATCGTCATCTGGATATGCTCTCTGGCGATGAATATCGGAAAGTAACAAGCGAGAATGGAATTTCTATTCTGGATAAAGGCTGTAATACTGATTTTCAAAAAGAAATAGAACAACTAGGGTTGCAGCAGAATCATAACATTGCTTTTTATGGTGGAGGAGATGCTTCCAACTATCGTGTTTCTTTGGGCTATCTGAACCGTGAGGGAGTGATACAGAATGAAAGCATGAAGCTTTTTACATCGAATATGAATATGTCGCAAGATATATTCGATAAATTTATCCAATGCGAACTTGGACTGTTTGGATCAGTCAAGAAAAACCGGAATTTGTTCGATTATCAGAAAACTTTTTATTCGGCAGCGGCTTTTAACCCTACTTTCCCTAACCATAAAGATTATACGACCGACGCTTGGGACCAGATAACTACTGCCAGCCAGATAACCAATCCTTTGGCCTGGATGGAGGTCAATGATCGTGATGATGTTTCTTATTTCAGTGCTCATGCCCGTTTGAATTTTAATTTGTCGCCCGACCTGAAATTTATACTTTTCGGCTCGTATACTTATAATGATACAGAGAACTCACAGTATTTGCCCACTATAGTCTGGGCAAACGGACAGGCGTATCGTGGAAACCGCCGTTCAGAATCTGTCTTAGGAAATGCAATGCTTACGTATCGGAAACAGTTGAAAAAGCATTTCATAGATGTATTGGGCTTGGCAGAGTTGGAAAAAAATACATATACCGGATTTTATACTACGGTAACAAACTTTTCTTCCGATCTTATGGGGTTCGACAATCTTCAGGCTGGAGCTCTGCGTCCCTGGGAAGGAACAGGTTCATATTATGAGGAACCTCATCTGGCATCTTTTCTGGGGCGAGTGAATTATACATATGACGACCGTTATGTACTGACAGTCAATGCTCGTACGGATGCATCTTCAAAGTTTGGAGCAAATCATAAATGGGGCTTTTTCCCATCTGTTTCTGCTGCATGGAATGTGTCAAATGAACAGTTTATGAAGCAGATTGCCTGGATTGATAATTTGAAGCTGCGCCTGGGTTATGGACTTGCTGGAAATCAGGGAGGTATAGATTCGTATACAACGATGAATCTAGTCCGGCCCAATGGAGTCGCACCTGTCGGAAATTCTCCTGTAGTGACTTATGAAACATTACGCAATATCAATCCCGATCTGAAGTGGGAAGTAAAACATACTTTCAATGCCGGTTTCGATGTGGGCTTTTATGGCAACCGTTTGCTGTTGTCTGTCAATTATTACAACTCTAAGACAACCGATATGCTTTATAATTATCGGGTAAGTGTTCCTCCTTTTACCTACAATACATTGCTCGCCAATATTGGTTCTATGCGTAACAGCGGTACAGAAATCTCTGTTGGTATTACTCCATTGAAGACTAAGGATATGGAACTGAATATCAATGCAAATATAACTTTCCAGAAGAATAAGTTGCTTTCGCTGAATGGTATGTATAATGGCGAATATATTTCGGCTTCGGAGTATACTGTTATAGCCGGACTTGACGGGGCAGGTTTTCATGGAGGATATAATAATATTGTATATCAGATTGTAGGACAGCCTTTGGGAGTTTTTTATCTTCCTCACTGTACAGGATTGGTTCCCGATGGTAATGGTGGATATAAATATGAAATCGCCGACTTGAATGGGGGAGGTGTAAATCTGGAAGACGGAGAAGACCGTTATGTGGCAGGTCAGGCTATGCCTAAGACCTTGCTTGGCTCAAACATTAGTTTCCGGTATAAACGTTTTGATGTATCGTTGCAGATAAACGGAGCCTTCGGACATAAAATATATAATGGAACTTCACTGACTTATATGAATATGAATATCCTTCCCGACTATAATGTCATGGAGGAAGCTCCCCGACAAATGATAAAAGATCAGACCGCAACTGATTATTGGCTGGAGGATGGAGATTATATTAATTTCGATTATCTGACAGTAGGGTATGATGTTCCTCTGAAAAATACGAAGTTTTTACATAACATGCGTCTGGCGTTCACTATCAACAACTTGGGAACAATAAGCGGCTATTCGGGATTAACCCCTCTTATAAACAGTATGACCGTAGACTCTACATTGGGAGTTGATGACAAACGGACTTATCCGTTGTCGCGTACCTATACTCTTAGTTTAAGTCTTAATTTTTAAATGTTTAGCCATGAAAAAAATATATATATTATTTTTGACTTGCACTTCATTGTTCAGTATATCGTGCAGCAGTTTCCTTGAAGAAGATCCTCGGGATGGTTTATTGGGAGATAATGCTTATTCTACACTGCCGGCTCTCTATCGGAATTGTGTAGCATCGCTTTATAACTGTGTAGGCAGTTATAAAGACAGTGAGGGATTGCAGGGGACAGGGAGAGGTATCTATGACCTGAATACTTTTACGACCGATGAGGCTATTATGCCCACCCGTGGAGGTGACTGGTATGATGGTGGATTCTGGCAAGGACTCTACCTGCATCAGTGGGGAGTAAATAGCGATGCCATATTGAATACTTGGGAGTACTTGTTCCAGAGTATTAAGCTATGTAATTATTCGTTGGAGCAGATTGAACATTTCTCAGCGACACATACTGATAAAGAACTTCCGGCTTATAAGGCAGAGGTACGTGCCCTTCGTGCTATGTTTTATTATTATGCGATGGATTTATTCGGACGCATTCCTCTGCTTGTTACTTCCGATGCGGCCGGTGCGGAAATGAAACAGGCAGAGCGTGATAAGATTTTTACTTTTATCGTAAATGAATTGCAGGAGGCTGTTCCTTTCCTGAGCGAAGAGAAAAGTAATATTCCTGGTGAATATTATGGCAGAATGACAAAGCCTGTTGCTTATTTTCTGTTGGCTAAGCTGATGCTGAATGCTGAAGTATATATGGATTCCGACTGGACAGATGGTGTCTTTCCGGATGGCAGAAAAATCTTCTTTACTGTAAACGGAGAAAATCTCAATGCTTGGAAAGCTGCACAATATTACTGTACACAGATTTCTCAGATGGGTTATCAGTTAGAAAAAGATTATTCTTCAAATTTTGCCATATTCAATGAGTCTTCTCAGGAAAATATTTTTGTAATACCGATGAGCAAGACTTTATACACCAACCAGATGCAATATTTGTTCCGCTCCCGTCACTATAATCATGCAAAGGCCTATGGATTAGGAGGTGAAAATGGTTCAAGTGCAACGCTTGAGGTTTTGCAGACTTTTGGATATGGCACAGACAAAGTTGATCCTCGTTTCGATTACTGCTATTTCGCCGATGAGGTGTACGATTTACAGGGAAATCCTATTCTGCTCGACGACGGCACTCCGCTGGTATATTACCCAGAGGCAATAGCCCTCGATGTTTCCAATTCGGTATATGAACAAACAGCTGGAGCACGTATGAAGAAATATGAAGTGGATAATACAGCATTAAAAGATGGAAAGTTGATGGATAATGATATTGTCTTGTTCCGTTATGCTGACGTGTTGCTGATGATGAGTGAGGCCAAAGTGAGAAATGGCGAAGATGGAACAGGAGAATTGAATGAAGTCCGTGCCAGAGTAGGAGCTTCGTATCGTGAAGCAACTCTTGAAAACTTGCTGGATGAAAGGCAGATGGAGCTGGCGTGGGAAGGCTGGAGGCGTCAGGACTTGATCCGTTTCCGTCAATTCACTCGTCCGTATAGCTTCCGTCCACAGCTTCCCGGTGAAGAAAACGGTTATACAACTGTTTTCCCGATACCTGAAAAGGTAATAGTGATGAATGAGGTACTGAAACAAAATCCGGGGTATTGACAAATTATTTTATTGGATATTCCTTTTAGGGATTTTTGTTGTTCTTTACATTGATTATAAGTTGTTTACGTGGCCTTGGACCTGCCTTTGAAAAAGTATATGTTCTTTTCCCGAAAATATCGAGATATTTTCGGGAAAAGATGCTGAAGAATTTATATTTTTTTGAGGGAATGTTATTAAGACTATGCTGTTGTTTTTCTTTTGTAATAAAAAATCTTCGTGGATCAGTGTTTTTTCGTTTTCGCATGTCGTCCGGATGAAATAACTTCTTGAGCTGATTCCGCCCGATTCTGATAGAATGTTTTTTCGGGGAAAAAACTGGCATGAGAGCCCCGAAATCCCCCTCTAAGAGGTAAGTGCGAAATAGTAAAAATTGCTTTCTACATATTACAAAATGAAGACATTTTGTTCGTTTTTGTCACTTGTACTCAATTATATAAAGAATTTTTTCCGTAATAACCCGCTTGAAATTGTTTATTTCCATTCTTTTTTATTTAATTTTGCAGTCAAATTTATAAAACCATTTTTTATAACCCAATATGGCTAATTTAATAAAATTGCGTAAAGGTCTTGACATTAACCTGAAAGGCAAGGCGGCTGCTGAGGTAGTAGCTGTAAAAGAGCCGGGATTCTATGCATTAGTACCCGATGATTTTACAGGTGTAACTCCTAAAGTGGTAGTGAAAGAACAGGAATATGTTATGGCCGGAGGACCCTTGTTTATCGACAAGAATCATCCTGAAGTGAAATTTGTTTCGCCTGTAAGTGGCGTAGTAACTAGTGTGGAGCGTGGAGCTCGCCGTAAAGTAATGAGTATTACGGTAGAAGCTGCAGCAGAACAGGACTATGAAGAATTTGGCAAGAAAGATGTTGCCAAGATGGATGCTGCTGCTGTAAAGGAATTGCTGCTGGCAAGTGGTATGTTTGCCTTCATCAAGCAGCGTCCTTACGATGTTATAGCAGATCCGACAATTGCTCCGAAAGCAATCTTTGTGTCTTCATTCGACAGCAATCCGCTTGCTCCGGAGTTTGAATTTGCTTTGAAAGGTGAAGAAGCAAATTTCCAGGCAGGACTTGATGCACTGGCAAAAATTGCCAAGACTTATTTAAGTATTAGTGTAAATCAGAAAGCTGCTGCACTGACACAGGCTAAGAATGTTACTGTAACTGTATTCGACGGACCTCATCCAGCAGGAAACGTTGGTGTACAGATTAACCACATTTCTCCTATTAATAAAGGTGAAACTGTTTGGACAATCGATGCACAGGCTGTGATCTTTATTGGTCGTTTGCTGAATACCGGACGTGTGGATCTGACTCGCATGGTAGCAGTGACAGGTTCTGAAGTAAAGAAACCTGCTTATTGCAAGTTGAAAGTAGGTGCATGTCTGACAAATGTGTTTGCAGGTAATGTAAACAAGGAAAAAGAATTACGCTATATCAGCGGTAATGTGTTGACTGGTAAGCAAATTACAGCTAACGGCTTCTTGGGAGCATTCCACAGTCAGGTAACTGTAATTCCTGAAGGTAGTGATGTTCATGAAATGCTGGGATGGATTATGCCTCGTTTCAATCAGTTCAGTACTAGCCGTTCATATTTTAGCTGGCTGATGGGCAAGAAAGAATATACACTGGATGCTCGTGTAAAAGGTGGTGAACGCCACATGATTATGTCGAACGAGTATGACAAGGTGTTGCCGATGGATATCATGCCTGAATATTTGATCAAAGCAATAATCGCCGGAGATATCGACCGCATGGAACAGTTAGGTATCTATGAAGTTGCTCCTGAAGACTTTGCTTTGTGTGAATTCGTTTGCTCTTCTAAGATGGAATTACAGCGTATCGTTCGTGAAGGATTGGATATGCTCCGTCGTGAAATGTGCTAATACTAACCAAAAGAATTAATAGAATAAATGAAAGCGTTAAGAAATTATCTAGATAAGATAAAGCCTAACTTTGAAGAGGGAGGCAAATATCATGCTTTTCGTTCTGTATTCGATGGTTTCGAAACATTCTTGTTTGTTCCGAATACTACTTCGAAGACAGGTACGCACATCCACGATGCGATTGATAGCAAACGTATCATGTCACTCGTGGTTATTGCATTAATACCGGCTTTGTTGTTCGGTATGTATAATGTGGGCTATCAGCATTATCTGCATGCAGGCATCAGCGGTAGTTTTATCGAAATGTTTGGCTACGGTTTTCTGGCTGTATTGCCTAAAATCATTGTTTCTTATGTTGTAGGTTTGGGAATCGAATTCGTTGTTGCACAATGGAAGAAAGAAGAAATTCAGGAAGGTTTCCTGGTTTCTGGTATGTTGATTCCGATGATTGTACCTGTTGACTGTCCGTTATGGATGCTTGCTGTAGCAACTGCTTTCTCTGTAATCTTTGCAAAGGAAGTATTCGGTGGTACAGGTATGAACATCTTCAACCCTGCATTGATTACTCGTGCATTCTTGTTCTTTGCTTATCCTACTAAGATGTCTGGTGATGCTGTTTGGGTATCAGGTGACAGCATCTTCGGATTGGGTAAGACTGTTGACGGTTTGACTGCTGCAACTCCGCTGGGTGTTGCCAAGGTTGCTGAATGTCCTGAATTCTCTTGGGATATGGTTACTGGTCTGATTCCGGGTTCTATCGGTGAAACCAGTGTAATTGCTATTGCAATTGGTGCTGTTATCCTTTTATGGACTGGTGTAGCAAGCTGGAAGACAATGTTGTCTGTATTTGTAGGTGGAGCTGTCATGGGATGGATTTTCAATACAATTGGTCCTGATACAGGTGTAGCTCAAATGCCTTGGTACGAACATTTGTGCTTGGGTGGTTTCTGCTTTGGTGCTGTATTTATGGCAACTGATCCGGTAACTTCTTCACGTACAGAAAACGGTAAGTTTGTATATGGCTTCCTGATTGGTGCTATGGCAATCATTATTCGTGTGTTGAATCCGGGTTATCCAGAAGGTATGATGTTGGCTATCTTGCTGATGAATATCTTTGCACCGCTGATCGACTACGTTGTAGTTCAGAATAATATCTCTCGTCGTGCTAAACGTGCTATGTCTAACAAATAAAAACCGAATATACAATGAATACTAATAGTAACTCTTATACTATCATTTATGCTTCGGTAATGGTTGTTATCGTAGCATTCTTATTGGCTTTCGTGAACTCTTCTTTGCGTGATATTCAGGGAAAGAATGTAGAACTTGATACTAAGAAACAGATTCTTTCTTCATTGGGTATTAAAGAAGTTCAGGATGCAGAAGCTGAATTTGCAAAAGTTGTGAAGTCTGATATGGTTGTAGCCGAAGACGGAACACTGACTCCGTATGAAGGTACTTTTGTTACCGGATATGAAAAAGAATACAAGGAAAACGGTCGCGCTCACTTGTTTGTTTGCGAAATAGACGGTCAGACTAAATATGTTATTCCTGTTTACGGTGCTGGTCTTTGGGGCGCTATCTGGGGCTATGTTGCACTGAATGAAGACAAGAATACTGTTTATGGAACTTATTTCTCTCATGCATCAGAAACTCCGGGTTTGGGAGCTGAAATTGCTACCGACCATTTCCAGAATGAGTTCAAAGACAAGAACGTGCTGGAAGAAGGTGCTATTGCATTGGGTGTTGTAAAGAATGGTAAGATTGAAAAACCTGAATATCAAGTTGACGGTATTTCAGGAGGTACAATTACTTCTCTTGCCGTAGATAAGATGCTGAAAGATTGTATGGGACAATATACCAAGTTTTTAACTACTAAAGAATAATTAAGGAGGAGATAATAATATGGGAAGTTTATTTTCAGCTAAAAACAAAGAAGTATTTTCTACTCCGTTGGGTTTGAATAACCCGGTGACCGTTCAGGTTTTGGGTATTTGTTCTGCATTGGCGGTTACATCTAAGTTGGAGCCTGCTATTGTAATGGGACTTTCTGTTACCATTATTACAGCTTTCTCTAATGTTGTAATTTCTTTGATCCGTAAGACAATTCCTAACCGTATCCGTATTATCGTACAGTTGGTTGTTGTTGCTGCTTTGGTTACTATCGTAAGTGAGTTGCTGAAAGCATTTGCTTATGATGTAAGCGTACAGTTGTCTGTATATGTTGGTCTGATCATCACTAACTGTATTCTGATGGGACGTCTGGAAGCATTTGCTATGGCAAACGGTCCATGGGAATCTTGTTTGGATGGTATTGGTAACGGTTTGGGATATGCAAAGATTTTGGTAATGGTTGCATTCATCCGTGAACTGTTGGGTTCTGGTACATTACTTGGTTTTAACATTCTGAACTACGATGCAATAAAGAGCGCAGGCTATGTAAACAATGGTTTGATGCTGATGCCTCCTATGGCATTGATTATTGTAGCATGTATTATCTGGTATCAGCGTGCTAAACACAAAGAATTGCAAGAAAAAGAGTAATAATTCATTGAAGAACGGATATTGGAAAATGGTAATCCCGTTTGCCATAGAAGTTCTTAACTAAAACAAGATTATGGAACATTTTATAAGTTTATTAGTCCGCTCCATCTTTGTGGACAATATGATTTTTGCATTCTTCCTGGGTATGTGCTCTTACTTGGCTGTTTCGAAGAATGTAAAGACTGCACTGGGACTGGGTATCGCTGTTACCTTTGTGCTGGTGGTAACATTGCCTGTCAACTATCTGCTCCAGACTAAAGTGTTGGCTGCTGATGGTATTTTGGGTATCGATTTGAGCTTCTTGAGCTTTATCCTCTTTATTGCCGTAATTGCCGCAATTGTACAGTTGGTAGAAATGATCGTTGAGCGTTTCAGCCCTTCATTGTATGCCTCACTGGGTATTTTCTTGCCTTTGATTGCTGTAAACTGTGCGATTATGGGTGCTTCATTGTTCATGCAGCAGCGTATCAACCTTACTCCGTCTGATTCTAAGTTTATCGGTGATATCTGGGATTCAATCTCATATGCACTCGGATCAGGTATTGGTTGGTTGCTTGCTATTGTAGGTCTGGCAGCTATTCGTGAAAAAATGGCATATTCAGATGTTCCTGCTCCTTTGAGAGGATTGGGCATCACATTTATCACTGTAGGCCTGATGGCAATGGCGTTTATGTGTTTCTCTGGTTTGAACATCTAATAAAGAAAGGAATAAACAATGGATATGAATTTTATTTTAGCAAGCATTGGAGTATTCCTTGTGACTATTCTTGTGCTGGTAGTTATCCTGCTGGTAGCTAAGAAATTCTTGGTTGCTTCAGGAAATGTAAAGTTGACTATCAATGGCGAGAACCAATTAGAAGTTGAATCAGGTTCTACATTGTTGAATACATTGGCTGTAAATGGTGTGTTCTTGCCTTCTGCTTGTGGTGGTAAGGGTTCTTGCGGACAGTGTAAATGTCAGGTTGTTGAAGGTGGTGGTGAAATATTGCCTTCTGAAGTGAGCCATTTCAGCCGTAAACAACAGAAAGATCACTGGCGTTTGGGTTGTCAGGTGAAAGTGAAAGGTGACTTGTCTATCAAGGTTCCTGAATCTGTAATGGGTGTAAAAGAATACGAATGTACAGTTATCTCTAACAAGAACGTGGCTACCTTTATTAAAGAATTTAAGGTACAGTTGCCTAAGGGAGCTCACATGGACTTCATTCCGGGTTCTTACGCTCAGATTAAGATTCCTAAATATGAAATGGATTATAATAAAGATATCGATAAATCACTTATCGGTGATGAATATCTTCCAGCATGGGAAAAATTCGGTTTGTTTAATCTGAAATGCAAAAATGAAGAAGAAACAATCCGTGCTTATTCTATGGCTAACTACCCGGCAGAAGGTGACGTATTCATGTTGACAGTACGTATCGCTACTCCGCCGTTTAAGCCAGACCGCAGTGGATTTATGGATGTAATGCCAGGTATCGCTTCATCTTATATCTTTACTTTGAAACCAGGTGACAAGGTATTGATGAGTGGTCCTTACGGTGATTTCCATCCTATCTTCGACTCTAAGAAAGAAATGATTTGGGTAGGTGGTGGTGCCGGTATGGCTCCGCTTCGTGCACAGATTATGCATATGACTCGTACATTGCATACTACTGACCGTGAATTGCACTATTTCTACGGTGCTCGTGCATTGAACGAAGTATTCTATCTGGAAGACTTCCAGCAGCTTGAAAAAGACTTCTCTAACTTCCACTTCCATCTGGCACTTGACCGTCCGGATCCTGCTGCTGATGCTGCAGGCGTGAAGTATACAGCTGGATTTGTTCATCAGGTAATGTATGAAACATATTTGAAGAATCATGAAGCTCCTGAAGATATCGAATACTACATGTGTGGTCCTGGTCCGATGTCGAAAGCTGTTGTTAACATGCTTGATAGTCTGGGCGTTGAAAGCTCTTCAATCATGTATGATAACTTCGGTGGATAATTTAACGAGTTTTCTAAACTATAATAGAAAAGCCTTTGATGTAAGTCAAAGGCTTTTTTATTATCTATTATATTCTGATCTGTCTGATTTTGTAATTTATTCCTTTTCCATTTCTATGTTATAAATAACAGGATCGTATTTGTTGATTTTTCCTGTGCCTAAATCTATCAGAAATCCTGGCCAGAATAATATATTCCACAATGCTTTGGCATTAAATGCCGATTCGATAACAAACGGGGTGTTCTTATATCCTTCTTTCTTGGCGATCACAGTCCTGTCGGAAAGTTTCTTTTTTAGTCTGAAGGTAGTAGATCCGCCTTCTTTGATTTCTGCTAATTTTACATTGTTTGCAGCATCGTAAAGTTTTGTTCCATTTTCTCCCGTAATGGTGATAGGTTGCTGTGTACTTGAAAAAATACTCATGCATGATGACAAGCCAAGGACTGGAATAGCCATCATTAATAGAATAAAATGCTTCTTCATCTTAGGTCTTTTGGGTTTATTTTTTTATAACTCTTGAGCCGTTCGAAGAGTTTAGATAAGTAGTTTATATTAATATTATTTAGTAGATTCGTTGTTCTCTTTCTGTTTTTTCTCAATCAGCATATTCATAAAGGCTGAACTGATGATACCTGTAGGTATGGCAATCATGGCTATGCCAATCAGGCTGATGATGCTGCTCAGTAATCTGCCGAGGGGCGTAATGGGATAAATATCACCATATCCTACAGTTGTGAATGCTACGATAGCCCACCAGAAGCCATCACCTATATTCTCGAAAGCTTCAGGCTGTGCATTCCGTTCGATATAGTACATTAAGATACCGGAAAAACCTAACATAATGCCACAGGCTGTATAAGCGGTAATCAGTTCCTCTCTGACAGTTTTTAGTACGGTGCCAATCATCTGAAAAGAACGTGAATAGCGTATCAGTTTGAAAATGATCAGTACATAGGCCAGCACAACCAGATGTACGTGTGGCGTTTCTTTATATAGATAAATAACGACAAAGGGCAGAATCGCTACGCAGTCTATGATTCCATAAAAAGAGATGATATAGCGTAAGCGTGCCTTCCATGCGTGTTTGCAACTGGCATATTGTACTGGAGCCGCTGCGATTCGTAGCCCGTATTCAATGGTGAAAATAAAGGAAGCAAGATAGTTGAATGTATATAAATAGTTGTGGTAAGGAGCGGATTCCTCGAATGAACCATATATAATGGAGCAAATGGAGCCAATGATGAAGAACAGTACAAAGTATTGAAACTATTTTTTCATCAGCTGGAGATGAATCATTCGGTATAATTTTTCATGGCGGATGAAGTATGGAAATTTTTCTCGTAATGGATTCATGAGGTTGTGTGGATCTGTATTCATTTTTCCTATGATTTTTTTCGTTTAAACAAGGTGTGATTTGTCTTTTACAGCTTTTGGTAATAAAAGTCTTTACTGTATGACAAATATAGTTTTTTCTTCCACAATAATAGGAAAAATAGAAGGATAAAAATATAGATGTAAGCTTTTTGCAAGTATTTTAATAGAGAGCATTGCTTAAAGAGATATTTAAAACAGAATAGAACAATGTTTGTTTCTGCTCTTTCAGATTGTCGTTAATGTGTAGTATTTATTACCTTGATGTTACAAATATTATTCTATCTTATATGTTATGACATGCTTTATTTGATTTATATCAATAAATGATAGTTGTAATACGCTTTTTTAGTAAATCATTTGTATGTTGTACAATATATTTTCTACCTTTGTTGCGGTAAAAAGATTGAGCTCAAACTAGACTAGGTTTAAAG
>ENA-OXTT01000202-OXTT01000202.1-human-gut-metagenome-genome-assembly--contig:-NODE-202-length-21866-cov-10.2914_pt1 | contig 21866 bp, 32 predicted proteins | sample MGYA00249343_ERZ652648 | MGnify/ENA primary metagenome ERZ652648 (study PRJEB26925, sample SAMN05826818) | human gut metagenome | biome: ENVO:2100002; feature: ENVO:00000062; material: ENVO:00002003...
AGAATATGCACTCCCTGAAGCTCTTATTTGGCTAGGAGAAGAAAAAATGTTTATTGATCTAACAGAATAAAGACTACTTAAAATGAGCAAAACAAAATTATATTACCTATTCCTGGCAGTGATGTATATCCTGCTGGGATAGGAAGAAAGGATAATAAAATGAAACCAATACTTGATGCTTGCTGCGGTGGAAAAATGTTCTATTTCGATAAATCAGACGATAGAGTATTATTCCAAGATATTCGCAAAATAAAGACAACTCTTTGCGATGGTAGAAATTTTGAAGTAAATCCTGATGTTCAGTGTGACTTTACTAATATGCCATACGAAAATGAAACTTTTTCTATGGTTGTATTTGATCCACCTCATTTAAAGTACACAGGGAGTAAAAAAGAATTAACCGGATATCAAATGATAAAGTATGGTTTTTTGCCTTCTGATTGGCGTGATATGCTATCAAAAGGTTTTAAGGAATGCTTTAGGGTATTAAAATCAGGTGGATTTCTTATTTTTAAATGGAATGAAACTGATATAAAGGTTTCTGAAATTTTGAAGTTAACACCTGAAAAACCTGTCTTCGGTCATATATCTGGGAAAAGATCAAATACTCATTGGATATGTTTTATGAAAAACAAATAAAGGAGAAAAAGAAATGAAAGGAATACTTATAGAAAACTACATTTTCAAAAATGTAGAAGTAAAAAAAGGTACAGAAGTTGGTGTACTTAATGGATATTGCACATGTGATTCATACGAATATATGATAGAATTGCAGGATGGAAGACAAATTCCTGTAGATTCAAAATATATTGAAATAACTGATTATAGACCTTTTGTCAGTATAAGAGAAAAAAAGTTTGAAGCTGCACTTGCTATCATGCAAGGAATGTACGCTAACGGTAACAATTACGATTCTCCTTCTGAAATTGCTCAAAAAGCAATTACACAAGCGGAAATATTTATTGATAAAATAAAAGATAAGCTATGAATAGAGAAATAAAATTTAGAGCAAAAGCATTAAGTACCAATAAATGGATATTTGGGGATTTACATTTACTTGCAAACTTTCCTCATATACATGACGCGTTAGGAAAGAAACATTTGATTAATTCTGATACTATTTGCCAGTTCACCGGATTATATGCTAAAAGCGGAAAAGAAATATATGAAGGTGATATATTAAAAATAACTGAAGGTTCTGTAATTTGTATCTGTGTAGTAACATGGAATGAAGAAATTGGAGTGTGGAGTTTAAAGCTGAGAGGACATACAGAAACCGGAGAAAGGCCTTTAGGAAAATGGTTGTGCGATAATGATTATGATATAAAAGTAGTTGGTAACATTTTTGATAATAAAGAGATATTGGAATATGAGTAGTAAAACACAGCAGCCAAATAGCGAAAGCAAAATAATTGAGCTTGATACTGTTCTTGAATATAAGGATGGTGAGGTATTCATCAAGAAGATGAACACAAACGAAATGCCGGCAACACTGACATTTGCTCTTGTTCTATCATTAAATAAAACGATTGTTGAATATTATAAATCACGAAATAAGAAATGAACCTGAACGAACTAAAAGATATAGCCTACCAGTGCGCAGTTGCGCACGGTTGGCACAAGGAATCATTAACAGATGATCATTGGCTTTGCCTGGTTATTTCCGAGCTAATGGAAGCAGTAGAAGCCGATCGGAAAAACAAGCATGCAGATGTAGAACTATTTAATTACATCATTGATGATAACCTTCGGGAAAAACATTTGTATGGTAGTGAATATGAATTGTCTTATGTACAAGTCTTCGAAAATTACATTAAAGACAGCGTAGAAGATGAACTTGCAGATGCATGTATTCGCTTGTTAGATTATGCAGGACTAAAAGGTTACGATCTGGATAATTACGACTACGAGGGAAGCGATACAGAAGATTATTCTGATATGACGTTTACCGAGGCTGTTTTTTGTATTGTAAAATACATTACAGACAATTTTTATAAACCGGACGAACTGCTGAACGAAATATTTGCTTTCAGTGCTTCTATTAAAGTAAATATCATGTGGCATATCCAGGAGAAAATGAAATACAACCAATTAAGGAGCTACAAACATGGAAACAAAGCATATTGAAATAAAACCTTTAGATTTTGTAAGACCAAAAGGTAAATATTCAGATGGTTTGAATATAACTATATCTTCAAGTGGTATTTCTTCTCAAATTGTAGAAGGTAATTCTTATCCTGACAGATATGTCGGATTAGTAACAGAAGTATCGAGTGATGGATCATGTTCTGTAGAATGGTTAGGTGAAGGAAACAAATATTTGCATAACGCATGGTGGAGTCAGGAAGAACTTGTAATAGAAGATTCACTGCCTAATTTGCTTGCAAGAGAAATGGTTCATCCATTTGGTAATAATGCTGATCAAGTAGATAACTATTATCCTAGAAAATAAATTTAAAAGCTATGAAAAAAATAATGTTCAATGACAAATACGGTTTAACAAAAGCTGTATTGGAAGGGAGAAAGACACAGACTAGAAGAATTATTCAAGCAAATAATCTTTTTAATACTGACAAAATAGAAGATTATATAGTTTTTGATAATGAAATTCAAATAATAGCAAATAACGGTGAAAGTCTTATTACGATTAAGTCAAATTACAATATTGGAGAAACTGTAGCGATAGCACAAACTTATAAAAAATGCGGAGGTTTTATGGAAGATGGTACTCCACGATGGGATTACATATCATGTATTGTCGGGGGTAAAAATGCAGGTTGGAGCAACAAGATGTTTGTAAAACCAGAACTTATGCCGCATCAAATCCGTATCACGAAAGTCAGAATAGAAAGGCTTCAAGACATAAGCGATGAAGATTGTTTAGCCGAAGGAATACAAATAGGGCAATGTGGTAGTGCAGATACACATTTTATGGATGTTTATTATATTCCAAACGACATTCAGCCTTATTGTTTGCCGAAAGATGCTTATGCTTCATTGATTGACAAAGTAGGCAAGAAAGGTGATTGGGATAGCAATCCTTATGTGTTTGTATATGATTTTGAATTAATAAAATAATGAATTATGGAAACAAAGCATATTGAAAAGAAAACCGTTACACGATATAAGTTTGATATTTCTTTGGCAAAAAAGATACAGAACAAAGAAATTGAAGGCAAGATTGTGACACGCGACGGACGTAATGTAAGGATCCTGTGCTTTGACAGAAATTCGATAGACTGTATTGTAGTGCTTATTGACAACAAAAGCTGGGAAATGATAGAATCTTATACTTCAGACGGTTCTCTTTACGATTTAGGCATAGAAAGCCCGCTCGATCTGTTTATAGAAAGAAGTATTAACTGTTAGTTCTTGATCGATAAAACAGGAGATAAATTAGAATACAAAATAAGTAAGATTATGGAAACAAAAATATGTCTGTTTAACCAAAAGCCAATTACTTTTATTATTGGAAAGGATAATAAAATGATGATCAATGCCACCGAAATGGCTAAAATTTTTGGTAGAAAAGTAGAAGCTTTTATGAGAAATGAAACGACTATTCAATTTGTTAACGAAGCTTTAAAAAGCGAGAATTCTAGCTTTTTAAAGGTTTTTTCACAATCAGATTTGTATTATTCTGTTCCTAAGACTGGAACTTGGATGCATAGAATACTAGCACTAAAGTTTGCTGCATGGCTAAGCCCTTCGTTTGAATTATGGGTTTACTCTACCATTGATAAAATTCTGTTTGGGAAATATGAAGAACGTGATCGTTCGTTTCAGCGCACATTGGCTTTTCAAAAAGAAATGGATGCTCTGAAAATAAAATCAAACAAGACAGGAGAAGACTTTACCAAATATCTTCAACTGGAAAAGAATTTAAAGAAAGAAAAAGCGTTAAGGAAATCTCTTACTTCAGAAACAGTATCTGGAATGAAACTATTATTTGAATAAAACTAAATAAACACTTTTCTTCGCAAATACTTTGTATTAGACTAAAATTTATACTACATTTGCGATACCTAACATTACGACATCGGCAAGCGGAAGCCTGCCATACATAATTTCATAGCAGGCATTTTTTATGTCTTGTATTATCGTAGCCATGCGTGGCTAAATATATAACGGCTTTGTACCCCCGTGTGGAGTGTTAATGCACCCACAGCCCTTGTCGGTGTTAGGTAACGGGAAAGGCAAAGCCGTTTTCTTTTGCCTGTAATGCCAAAATACCTAATAGACAATGGCAACAATTACATTAAACAAAACAAAGTCCAGCACTATACAGCAATGGCTGGATAGCGAGAACAGTATTATTACCTCTATCATGGAGGAATCCGTATCAAACCGACAGACACTTCTTCTGTCAAACGCTATGCTGGCGTTTTCCGTTATGGTATGCTCTGCATTTCTTCACTGGGCAGCTGCATTGATTTGCCTTATTTGGTTTGTCCTCTCACTTATTATGTGCCGGAAAGGAGGTTTGCAATGAAAATACAGGGAGTCAGACTAACAGACCGTGCGCTGGGGCTGATACACACTTTACAGGAAAACAACAATGCCAGTATCGAGTGCATTGCCGAAGGTATCTATGAAATCGAAGAAATAGTATTAAACCGTGAGGCTGACGCAAGCAACGACGATCGTCTTATTATGATGCAGACACTTCGCGATATCCGTCACCTTCTCGACGAACTGAAGGTTATTCCAGGATACAGTTATTAGCCGTCCGGATGGTGTATACATTCATTTTCCCGACAAGGTTCCGCAACCGTGCTGCTGTCCGGTATTCACGTCGGGAAAATGGCGAGTCATTTATCGAAAACATACACTAAAATTATACGAAAGTATACTTAAGAAGGGATATAGTAAACTTGCTTTATTATATCCCTTCTTTCTTATGTAAAAATCCCCCGAACCCCCTGAATTAAAAGATTTGCAGACACGCGTAATTTTGCACGCAGAATTTTGCGAAAAATGCGACCAACAGACCAACAGACCAACATTTCAAAAAACGGCAAATACAGCATAAAACCATAACACGCTGATATATAGATATATATATTATTTTATTAAAGTATATATATATATAAAAGTTGTTGGTCGCTGTTGGTCGCTGTTGGTCCGTGTTGGTCGCTGTTGGTCGGAGTGTTGGTCCGGATATTTCGAATGTTGGTCTGCTCGGACCAACAAAATACCCCGTTTTTCGGGCTTTGTTGGTCGTGTTGGACGCCGACCAACATCAAAAGAATACTTAGTAAACTTTGTTTTGTCGCTGAAAATCACTAACTTTGCTTATGTCAAATCACGCTTTGTTGGTCTGTTGGTCTGTTGGTCGCAAAAAATTAGAAAAGCAAGGCAAAAAATTTTTTTTTATGATAACCACATCTATTACTTTAACCCCATATCTTGCCGAATATCTCCGCGGAAAGTATGCATCCGGATCGGATAATGTTGTAAACATACCCGATTCTTCGGACTTGTATCACGTAATCTGGAACTACATGTCGCGCCGCCCTTCAGACGTGGCCGAAACATCCGGAAATATTACGATTGCTCTTCCCTGCCGGCGCGAAGGAAAGGATCCTGCTATATACAATTATCTATCTGAACGTGCAGTGCGCTGCGTAGACAAGGCAGTGCGCCGTGAGTTCAATCAGGAGCTTCATTCCTTTCTGCTTGAGAACGATCAGCGCGGACACCTGTTCGATAACATTGATGTAGTGCTTCAGTTCATCAACATGTATCGCCTGGAAAGTATTACCGAAGATGCCTTGCTTAAAAATTTCTACCGCTGGCGTGAAAACCTGCGCAAGCGGAAAGCACGTCGCGAACGGAAGAAGGGATTGATTGGTATTTTATAGCGTTAAAGAAATTTAAAAACTACCCGACAAAGTGTATCTATTTGTCCGTTTTCAGTGGTAAATATGGCTTAACATGTCGGTGTAAATGGCGAATTATTTAATAGTCAGTTTGTTATGAGTAAAAAAAATAAAGAATTTTCTATTGTCATACGGTTTATTCCGGTAAACCGTATGCAACAGGAAGAATACACATTTCTTTCCGAAGAATTTGACTTCTCTCCTTCCGCTTCATCCGATTCAGGAGGTACGATTTTTCTGTGCGACATGGAGCGTGTAGTTTCCCGCCCCGAAAAAGAGGTTCTTAAAGAGTTCAATATATTGCGTTCTGGCATTTTGGTATTCCGCGATACCAGCGGAAATATGTATCAGGTAGGAACTTCCGACATTCCGGCACGCGTTATGCTTTCGCCCAACCTCAATTCGGCACAGCTTGTAGTAAAATGTTCTATGCTTCAGTCGCCTCTGGTATAGTCCTATATATTATAATAATGTATATCTACATTTGCTTAAAACAAATAGCAAATGAAACAGTCACAGAAAGATCTTCAGCAGCTTTTGCTTTCGCGCCAGTTGATGTTTATAACCGCAGAAGGATATGCTTCTGCGGTTGCCGAAGCGTTCAGCGACGAATGCAAGGATGCCGATAAAAGCATACTTTACCATGATCTGTCAAAAAACATGTGTGAGCAGATGTCTCTTCAGGTTTCCGAAGACAATCCGGTAAACTTTACTACCGAATACACTTCCGAAGAAATTCCTGAAGGGACACTGGCTTACTATCCTGTTTTCGGAATTATCACTTCAGACAGTTCATGGCGTTTTTCTTCTAAGAGGTTTGAAAAAGAACTTCTGGACTCTGAAAGCAATCCTAATATTTCAGCACACTTTCTTCATATTTCTTCGCCTGGTGGAGAAGCGTTCTATCTCGATCGCTTATCACAGACCATGAGTGATTTGACAAAGCCGGTGGTTGCATACGTTGAGAAGACGTGTGCTTCTGCCGCATATCTGATAGCATGCCACGCCGACAAGGTGATGGCTGCTACCGGATATGATAAAATAGGATCTATAGGTACTGTCGCGCAGATGTATGACGATACTGCCTGGATGGAAAAATACGGATATAAGATACACACTTACCGGGCTACTGCATCCGACCTTAAGAATAAGGTTATGGACGATGCTGTTTCCGGCAAAGGTGAAGAATATATTAAAAGATTCCTGAACCCGCTGAACGATATGTTTATCCGGGAAGTGAGAAATAACCGACCGATGCTTGCCGAAGCTAAGGCAGAAGATCCCGTTTTGCGTGGAGAAATCTACTTTACGCCCGAAGCTGTTCAGGTAGGTCTGATAGACAAGCAGGCTACTTTTGCTGAAGCTGTAGCCGAAACTCAGTTGCTTGTAAAAGAAAAAGACATTCAGTGCACAAAAAATCAATTAATAAGTATCATTCTCTAAATTATTCAGTTATGAATTTCAAGGAAAAAGTTCAAAAAGTATTTCAGAAGTTGGGTTGGACCGCAACTAAGGAATCCATGGATGCAATGACTGCGGAAAAATGGCAAGAATTATTCAAAGCGTACAAAGAAGAATTTTCTGTCGATTTTAAAGCAGACATGGAGGCTTACACTCAAGAACAAGCCAACTTGCCAGGTCAGAAAGAAATCACAGAAGCATACAATATAATGAAAGGTATTATATGCCCTGACAAATCTTCTGCTACCGGCGAACAGCAAAAAGCTCAGCCTGCTTCTCAGGAGCAGCCTACAGGCCAGCAGGTGCTTGATATGGCTAGAGCTATTCAGGCAACTATGTCGGCTCTCTCAAAAAATGCAGCTCCCGACGTTCCGGCTGCAACAGTTTCTACTGCCGGAGTCATTGGCTTTGTCGGAAACGCACCGGAAGAGAAGTTCCTCTATGGTATAGACAATCCGTTCTTTTCAATGGAAAAGCCCTGGAACCAGGTAGGCAAACCGGGATTCTCTTTGCCAAGCGACAAAAAAACGGCTGCTGCCTTTGCTGCCGAAGTAGAATCTTTCTCTGCAAGTCTGCAAGATCGTTACAATTATCTTCAGAAGCACAATCAGCTTAACCCTGAAAAGCTGGCAGCCGGAGAATTTACTACCGACTATTCTCAGGTTACATCCATGAAGGGAGGCGACCAGTATCTTATCCGCCGACAGGATGCTATTATCGCACGCGTACTTTCTATCCGTCAGCTTACGCAGTATTTCCCCGTCCGTTACGGTATTCAGGACCGTGATGTAATTTTCAATGCCTTCTTCGGTGAAACTTCACAGGCTTATCAGACTGGAGAAGTCTACAAGGGAGATATGGAAATTGCACCGGAAATGGGTTACGTAGACGATGCCATGATCAAGATGAAGTTCGGTCCTATGAAGGAACTTGAACGCATGTATATCGGCTACCTGAACCGTGAAGGTTCCGATCCTATCAAGTGGTCTATGATTGAGTTTGCCGTAATGGGAGCTTTGGAAACTGCTCAGCGCGAACAGAACATGCGCCGTATGCGCGGTATTTATGTGAAACCTGAAACAGGTGTTGCCGGTTCTTATCTCAATGCCGGTACTGGTGTACTGTACACGCTTATCCGTCTGGCTCATGAAAACAAGCTGCTGCTGACTGATACTATCACCGCTTACGACGAAGCTACCATGCTCGATACCGTTCAGAACTTCCACTCTCAGATTTTGGCTAAGGTATCAGAAGACATGAGCCTCGAAAATCATGTAATGTACTTGAACGAAAACCATAAGCAGTGGTGGATTGCTTGTATCCGTGAGAAATATGGCAATCAGCAGGACTTTACCGGACCTGGAAGCTATATGAATGTCATTCCGGATACTGACATGCGCATTATCTGGCTGCCTTATCTGGGACAGTTGCCGTTCATGATGATTCAGGAGCCGGGTAACATTCAGTTCCTCGAAAATCTGCCTGGCGAAATGATGGCTATTCAGACAGAAATGCAGATGGAAATGGTTCGTGCGTGGTCTGTATGGAAAGAAGGATGTTCTCCTGCCTTCTGTGGAAAGAACTTTACTTCGGCTGATAAGCTGAAAGAAAACGACTATCAGTTCCAGCAGATCTTTATGGTGAAACCTTCTGTTAAGCTGGATGCCGATGCAGTTACAGCTGATGCTTCAAAAGGATTCTGGTTTGTTACCGGAACAAATACCGGAACAAAGGATCTTACCAGCATCGACAAAGCCAAGAAAGGTGTTGCCTACATTATCGAATGTGGTGATATTACCAACGTTACCAGCGTACAGAAGTCCGGTAACTTCGATTCCATCGAAAGCGCATGGACTCCTACTGCTGTTGGCGATTACATTATGGTTAAGCTTGACAGTAAGAACAAGTTCATCGAGCTTGAAAGATGTGTCGGAGGTACACGTACAATCAATGTTAAGGCACAGCCTAATGTTCCGGGTGCAAGATAAATCATTTTACTAACAGGAAGGGGCATAAAGGCCCCTTCATAATATTGATAAGACATGAAATCATTTTCGTATAAAACGTTTTTCTTCCATCTCTTGCTGTTTGCTCTTGTGGTAGGCATTAGCATGTATTTCGATAATGGTATGCAGGCTGCCGGATTGTGTTTGGCTGCTACTAACATGATGTCTATCGGAGATATGGACGATGTTTCCGACCGCGACACACACGGATCTAACATTGCATATCAGATTTACCTGATAAGCATCGAACAGGTAGACAATTCCAAGCCGTTCCCTGCTCCGAATGCTAACCGTGAAGTCGGTCAGATTCCGATGAAATCGGGTGAATACATGAAGTATTTTGCCTGTCATACAATACCTACTTTTATGGGTAACGGAGAAAAAGGTGATATCACTACTTCAGGAACCAACCAATTTGTAGCTGTTATGGGTGGTCAGCGCGACAAGCTGCTGTCATTCATCAAACAGTATGCCGGAGGTAAGTTTGTTATCCTGTTCAAGGAAATCGAACAGACTCAGTGGTATATCCTGGGTTCTTACGACAGACCGATGATTCTTCAGACATTCGAAAATAAGAATGATGCCGACGGACGGTATGCAACATTCACTTTCCAGCGTACATCTATCGACCAGTACAACAAGTATACCGGTGCTATCGTACGTGCTCCGGCTACCGAAAACACACAGGATGCTACTGATCTGAAGATTGTTGCCGGTCAGGATCTGTATTCTATTCCAGACTGTACTTCCAGTGCAAAAACCATTGCAACTGTTTCCGGCCTTGCGGCTAACGATAAGGGACGCTACATTACCCTGATGGGAGAAGGTGTAGAATATCCTGCCACTATCGAAGAAAATACAGTATTCGTTCTGGAAGACGGTGCTACATGGACTGCTCGTGCCGGAAGCCGTATTACATTCCGTGTAATGGATACCGACACACTGGTAGAAATTGCTGGTTCACGCGTACAGACAGTAGGATAATTTTCTCTCATGGTGAAGCATAGTTAAACAGCTATGCTTCACTAAAATACATTTACACTATGAAGTATTTATTTAATGAAAAGATAACGCATTACAACCGTTTGAAAGGCGATGACAAGCATGCACAGAAAGATCTTTCCTTGCTTCTGGAATTACAGCCAAAGCTGAAGATTAATCCGTCGTGGGTACGCTTCCCCGAACGGTACGCAAAACAAATTCTTTACCTGCTTCTCGATTATGCTTCTGCCGAAGATATTCTGAAAAACAGAAACGGTAAGCAGCCGGAGAAAAAGAATGATCCGGATAAGGAGCTGAAAGAAACACAAGCCGAGCTGGAAGAAACAAAAGATACTCTTGAAGATGTACAGATCGAACTGGAAGAAACCAAAGAAGCCCTTCAGGAAGCACAGCTACAGGCGGATGAAGCCGAAGAACGTGCAAGTGAAGCGAAAGCCAGATTGGAAGCCGAGAAAAAAAAAGGCAAGTAAGGAAAAAACAGAAGCATGAAGAATATCCGGATATCGACTGGGATAATCTGGCCGACGAAAATGTACAGCTGGCTACCATCATATACAATGACCGTATCGTGTCATGGAAGCAGATGAAAGCCATTTCCGAAAAAATGGACCGTAACGAGTGTACTGCTACCGACATTTTCAGCATGGTACGTCTGCGCATACGGAATCTTCAGGCATTCAAAGAGCTACAGTCATACAATGATACCGGCACGTTCCGTTACCAGCATCCGCTAGTTGAAGGTAAGAGTGAGCGTGCCGAACTTATTAAGCTTCTGCAACAGGATCCGCAGGAGTTCTTGAAAAAACACCGTAATTGCCTTGATTCTATCCGACGCTACGAGTCTTATCTTCGCAATCCTGAACGCCAGAATAGAAAAGAAAAAGACCGGAAACTGCTGCAAAAATACATGCTGCGCGACACGTTATTTAAAGAAATAATCAGTAACAGCCATGAACGAAAAGAATAAAATGCTTGCCGTATCTGCATCGCTAGACAACAAGTATGTGGCAAAAGTAAAGAGTTATGCCACACTGGGCTATAGTCGCGAACGCGTATGCCGGCTGCTCGGACTTACACGCCGTGAAACTACTGTACTGCGCATCCGCCTCACTCTCCCAGGCGATGAATACTACGAAGCATACGAAGCCGGAATTGCAGCCGGTGAAATGAATATAGACTCCGAGCTTGCCAAACAAGCTGAAAACGGAGATATAGATGCTATCGAATTGCTTGAAGAAAGAAAAAATGAAAGATACTTTAAAGACCTACGTAAAGAACTCTTTGGAATATGATTGAATTGAATAAAATATACAATGAAGATTGTTTGAAAGGAATGAAACGTATTCCAGATAATAGCGTAGACTGTATTCTTACAGATCCGCCATATATGTATCTTAAAAATCAAAAGTTAGACAGACCTTTTGATGAACAAGCATTTTTCTCTGAATGCAAAAGAGTGTTGAAAAAAGACGCGTTTATCGTTTTGTTTGGGCGTGGAACTTCTTTTTATCGGTGGAATTGTATTCTTGCTGATATGGGATTCATTTTTAAAGAGGAGATTGTTTGGGATAAGATTAATACAACATCACCATTACTTCCGTTATCAAGAAAGCATGAGACTATATCAATACATTCAATTGGTCGCAAAACCATATTACGGTCTAAAGTACCTTATGAAGAAATTCGCATAAATGATGACTCTAAAGTTATTGGTGACGCAAAAAGAATTATAAGTTATATAAAGAACAACGATATAAATAAGATAAAAGAAGAGATAGACAACGGACTGGTTTATAACAAGAAGAGAGCGCACAAAACACATGTAAGCGCACAGACTGGATTCTTTTCTTCAGACCGTGCTATTGCGTGTATTGATTCTATCAAAAACGGCTGCAACGAAAGGGATATTATATCACTGCTTCGTGACCATTATTCGGCTATACACCCGACACAGAAGCCAGTGCGTTTAATAGAGCGTTTATTAGCATTAATAAGCTGTGAGGGTAATACAATATTAGACCCGTTTAGCGGATCTGCAAGTACAGCTATTGCCTGCATTAATACCAACAGAAATTATATAGGGTTTGAATTAGACAAAGAATATTACGATTTATCAATAACAAGAATAAATAATGTAATGTATGACCGTTCTCGAAAGACTAGATAAAATTCATCCTGACCTGATATCCTCTTTTCTGGCAGACGGCAAAAGTGCCGGTATACCTGCCGACGTGCAGCTGTTCCTGAAACAGATTCAGTGGGCTGCCGAGATCTTTGAATACGAACCGAATATCACACGTGCCAGCAAGAAGTTGCGTCTTCGCATCAATGCCGAGCAACATATCTCGCTTGAAGAACGTACGTGCAAGGAAAGAATATACCAGGCTATCAATTACTTCAATGTCGACAATACGGTTTCCGAGAAAATATGGGAAAACCATTATGCCGATAAGTTTGAATCCATCGCTCAGCTTTGCGCGGCAAAAGGAGATTTGAAAACCATGGCTATGTGTATGGAAAAAGCAAGCGAACACCGTACACGTGCCGCACAGATTGCCGAAGCTGCTACCAACCTAGGAATTACGTTCCTGATTGATCCGTGCGTTCGTCCGGAAGATATGGGACTGGAAACCAAATCGCTCAAAGAGATTGCACGCAAGCATAATGAAGGATTCTATATTCAGCTTATCGACGGATTGCCGATTGATAAAAAAGAGAAAAAACGTCTGCTACGTGATGCTGACATACAGGATGCCGAACTTGTTAATGAAGAATAATATGCAGGATAATGATATAACACAAGATAAGTTCTCTCTTGAAGTAGAACGTATATACATGAACTCCATGCAGGTAATGGCTAACCTGATTGATCCGAACAAACTTATCGTTGAAGCAGCCCGTGCTTCCGGTAAGACTTCCGAAGTCACAGTTAACCGTATCGTGCGTGTAGCAGATTCCATGCCCTCCGAACTTTCTTTCCTGGCACACCGCACTTATGTTGCCCTGTTGACTAATATCTGGCCTAATATTCAGGCTGCATTTTCCCGCCAGATAACAGTCAACGGGCAAACGCGGTGCATGCTGGAATATGGTATCGACTATATTGCAGGCGACGCTAAGATTCCGGATCATTTCCGACGTCCCCGCTACCCTATTTCTTATCCCAAACACAGTGTCTTGTTCCGAAACGGACACCATATACAGCTTGTATCTTCCGATCAGCCTGATTCTGTTGCCGGCCGAAGCGGAGTACATGCGTTTGTCGAAGAAATGAAGCACAACGACGGTGAGAAGCTGAAGACACGTCTGTTCCCTTCCCTTCGTGGTTCTTCTGCCGAAATACGTAAGTCGCCCTATTACCAGGGATGGACGGGTGTATCGGATACTGCACGCGTAGATCTGAACGAAGACGACTGGTTCGAACGCTATGAGGACCAGAACAACCAGCAGTTACTATCAGAGATTGCAACTGTTGCGCTTCATGTAAACAAGGCTGCTTATCAGCGTATGGAACTGCTGAACGCACAGAAGAATACAACCAACCTGGTTACACTGGAAAAAATTAGGCTGGAAGTACAGAAGTGCGACCGTACTATTGCAAAATGGTCGGGACGTCTTGCCGACATGCGAAGAAACGCTACCTTATACATCCGTGCCAGTTCGTTTGTCAACAAAGATATTCTGGGACCTAAGTTCTTTAAAACCCAGCTTGAAACACTCGATACCGACGAGTTCCTGACGGCTATCTGTGCCGTACGTCATAAATCCGTAGTCAACAAGTTTTTCATTCACTACGAGAAAGAACGTCACCAGTTCCGCGACGGATATATCTACGAAAGCATCATGAAGTTCGACCTTAAAGACCATTTCCGTATTACAGCCCGATATCTCACCTACTACAATAAGAACGATGAACTGTATATCGGTTACGATCCGGGACACTTCTCCAGTCTTGTTGTAGGACAGAAAAAGAAGTACGGCCGTGAGTTCCGTATCCTGAAAGAATTTTTCTGCTACTACCCCGACGAACAGCCTGAACTGGCTCGCCAGGTATGGGAGTTCTTTGGTGCTGATGCAGTAAACAAGAGGATCGTTCTCTATCCGGATAGAGCCGGCAACAAAAAGCGTGAAGAGCTGGAACGTATCACTACCGACAGCCGTGCTTTAAAGAGGGAACTGGAGTCGTACGGTTTTTCCGTCCAGCTGATGAACGAAGGACTGGCTACCATCTACCACTGGCAGCAGTTCAAGCTGATGGCATTACTGTTCGGCGGACAAAGCAATGCACTGCCCAGCATACTTATCGACGAAAACGAATGTCCTAACCTGTGCAGTGCCATTCCGCTTTCTCCCCGACTCACTTCAAACGGCCGTATAGAACTCGACAAGAGTTCCGAGAAGAAAATTCCGCTGCATAAGCAGGCAGGTCTTACCACACAGTTGCCTTCTGCTATGATCTATCTGCTATACGGGCTTTATTCGGATGCCGCACAAAATGAATTAAACAGTATTCCTAACAATATTATAGACAATATGAGCGTATAAAAACAAATGTTTTTGCTTAATCTATGCTTTAAAAAATAGATTATAACATGCTGTTTGACATAATAATATATGTTACTCAGTTTTCATTCAGGCAATAGGTTTTTCGAAAAATTTTTGAGGGATTTTTCAAGCGACGATTTTTTGCACGCCCCACTGGTATTTCGATGTGCGCGGCACAAACCTCAAAATCTCGGAAATATGATTTGTCCTTTACATTAGGTAGTAATACAAGTAAATTCGTGTATGAAAAGAACAGAAGAAACAGACGATTCTTTAATCATTCCGGGCACTGAAGCCATGCAGTTAGCCAGAGAGATATCCAAGTTGCCGGACGGTTACTTTACGGTAGCTTTCTACCCGTGCAGCTTGCAGAAGAACGAAGCAAGCACCAAGCTTGTAGTAAAGACCAAATGCAAATGGCGTACTCAGTTGCCGGAAGAAAAGTTCAGTGTAGACAGCGATAATCTGTTTCTCTTTACCGATGAAGAAGAGCAGCCTCGTATGTGTTATTCTATACTTATCAGATACATGGGCTTCCCACAAGACGGATATAAATTACATAAAATAGATTGGTTACAATGAGCAGTACAAAACAACATATTCAAATGCAGGGATGCCTGGGAGTATATGTCAACGATACTGATGTTATCTCCTTCCAGCTGGGCGATGGCAGCATGCTGGATGCTTTGCAAAGAGATCGTTATGTTTATCTCGATCCGGTAGCTACCGAAGGACTGGTCAGATGGATGACTGTTAAAGGATATAACATTGCTTCTCGCGGATGGAATAACCTCAAATGCGAAGAAGTAGCCAGCGATATCAAGCATAACCGATTGCTTCCGCGCCTGATCACCAAGCAGGTTAACATGCTGTATGGCATGGGACCGGCTGTATACCGTATAGGCTTAGTCGACGGTAAGGTAAAAAGAAACTGGGAAGAAGTTCCCCGTATACAGGAATGGCTGGAAAGCTGGGAAGACAACGGTATGGAGCAGGGATATCGTGCGTTTGCCAAACAGAACATAAAAAATTACTACTATTTCCGCGATTTTTTTGTAAAGTGGCGCATGTCTGCCGGTAAGGGCATATTACGCAATACGCTTCCGGTTGCAGGACTTGAAGCCATGGAAAACAAAGACTGCCGTCTGGCTACCACGCTGACAGACGTGGCTTTCAATATGGTTTATTACAAAGACTTTACGGCTATTGCCGTAGGTAAGTTTGCTTACGGCATTAGCCCGTCTTTCCGTATTTACCCCAAATTCCGTGTACAGGATATCAACCAGTACCGTTTTGCGGCTATTTCTCACCATAGAGAAAAAAGCATTGATAACTTCTATGGCGAAAACGAAACGCACGAAGGTACTAAGGCTTATATCAAAGGATCCAACGAAAATGCTGTGTACATCAACAGCTTTTTGCGAAACTCTCTTGCTGCCAAGATTCATATTGTTATCCCGAATGCATGGGTTGAATCAAAAAAAATTCAGATAACCAACCTGTGCAACGAAAACAAGGAACGCCAGGCAAAGGGAGAAGCATTATTACTGTATAACGGCATTGAAATCGGTACAGAATATAAGGAGTCAACACTTATTCAATACATCAAGTACGAACTGAACAAGCTGTCCGAATATCTTTCCGGATCAGGAAATCAGGGTAAGGCATACGCTACTTTCAGCTTTAAAGATTCCAGCGGAGAAGAAACACGCTGGAAAATTGAAACAGTCGATTTGAAGTACAAAGAATACATTGATGCCATTATCTCGTACGATAAGCGTGCTGATGAAGTGCTGCTTTCTTCGGTCGGACTAGACAGCAGTATATCTTCCGTGTCGAAGGAAGGCGTTATCAGCAAGTCGGGAGCCGATGCCTACTACAACTATCTTATATATCTGTTACAGCTTGCTCCCGAAGATGAAATTGTTTGCGAGCCGTTCAACCAGGCAATAAGAGTCAACTTCCCCGATCTGTATGCACAAGGATACAGAATAGGATTTTACAGAGAAATTCCGGCACGCCAGGAAGACGTGTCACCTTCAAACCGTTTAAATGCACAACAGTCATGAGTATATTAGAAGAATTGTTTACCGATGTAGCTAAGTTCAGGGAATATTCTCCCTATACTGAGTCTAACGTAACTTTTGAAGAACTTGCATCAAGCGGAATGAGTGCTGTTAAGCAAGTAAAGTCACTTCTTACTCCCGACATATACAATACTATTATTTCGTCGGATGATGCAAAAAAAGAAGCATTACGAAGTGCGGTTGCCAATTTGACGCTTGCCAAACAGCTTGTGTTTAATATCCTTTCTCTTCGTAAGTCCGAAGTAGATGTATATAAGAACGAGCAGGAACAGATGCGGCGTGCTTACCGCGACAATTACTTCAACTCTATGGATTCGTTGCTTCAGCTGCTCGATAATGATGAAGAGTGGAAGAAAACACCGATGTACAGCGTCATGCAGTCGTTGAAGATAAAGAGTGCAGCTGAGTTTGATGCAGTATATCCTATTGATAACTCATACATGTATTTTTTTCGCTGCATTCCTTTGCAGCAGGAAGCCCTGGACGATTATGTAGGAAGTTATTACGACAGGCTGGAAGACAACGATAAAACAACCCGTAGAAAGCTCGACAGATGTCTTGCTAAGTTTACTGTAGCTCTTTCTTTGCGCAGGTTTGATATTCTGGAATTTCCGGTTACCATAAGAAATCTGTTTGAGGAAACTACAGCCAGCCGAAACGGTACTCAGGAACAGGAAAGAATGATAGACCTTTCAAACGAACTTATGTCACAGGCACAAGAGTCGTTGAAAAGCATTGATCTTATTCTTTCTTCCGACAAGGATACCAATATTGTTACCCAGACATCCTTTAATCAACCAGAAGATAAAATATACCTGATGGCATGAAAGCAGTTGAGTTTTTCTACAAAGGCGAGCAGTATGCTATCCCTAACGACTGGGAAAGTCTGAACACCTATCAGTTTACCGAACTGGTAAGCGACCTCTTAAGTATGTCTATAGGTAAGTTATCTCCCGGATCTGTACGTGTAAGATATGTATGCCGCTACATGGGGTGGAATATTGACAAGATAACAGAAGACAGTATGGCTAACGTGATATATCTTGCCGAACAGATTACATTCCCGTTTGTGATTGTTTATCCCAATAACGACGAAGCCTTGTCCGAACTGGACCAGAACACATACCGCCTTTGCAAGCGAATTAATCCGGAAAGACTGACCGGAGTGACCATAGCAAGGTATCTGGCTCGCCTGAACTACCGGTATGCAATCGACTTGTGTTTCTGCAAACAATTTATTGAAGCTATTTTTCTTCCAGGAAAAAGAAAGCCATTTACGGGATATACTATCGACACTAAGTATCACATGCTGACTAGCGACCTTACCGCCCAGCAGTTCATAGAAGCCCGCGAACTGGTAGACTGTACCGATGAACGTCTTCCGCTTCTGGCTGCCATACTTTATTCTCCCAGACCGTACGACAGCAATGTCGCACACCGTCTTTCTTCTGAGTTTGAAAAGCTCGATAGAAATACGCTGGAAGCTATACGATTTAACTTTAAAGGATTTGTCAACTATCTGTTTACCCGTACCGAATTTAAGTTATTGACGGCTGCACGTCCCGGAAAAGAAAACGCTATCAGCACCGGAGCACAGGAAACATTATACTCGCTCAGTTCTGAAGGATATGGCAGCCTGAACGAAGTCATGCAGATGAACGTTATCCAGTATCTTTCCATACTGCGCAAAAAAATAATAGAGTCTGTCAAGAGCCTGCATACAGCAAAAATGGACGTTGCCCAGATAGCCAATACTACCGGATTACCAATAAACATTATAACTCAGATACTATGATTCTCGAATATTTAACCTATTTTGCTCAGTTCCCTTCCAAAAAGGCCGTTAATGATTTGTTTTCAAACGGACGGTCCAAATTGCCGGAATATGCCGAGCTTAAAAAACAGATTAAAGAACTTCCGGATTCTGTTATACCCGATATTACAGGATATGTTTTCGGCCAACGCTTTGAAGACGTAAAGAAAAGAGTAGACAGTCTTACCGGAACATACTTGTTCTGCGATTTTGGCGAGATATCCAGCTCGCAGAATAATATAGGCAGCATTACCGATTCTCATGTGCGTGCTGTAACTGTTGCCGCTAAGATATCCGACTCTTCCGATATGGTAGAAGTTGCCATATACAGTAACCGTACACTGTACATGTTGAATCTTATCCGTGCGCACATGATTAAGGATGCACGTACTCATTCCTGGCTTAAGCCTATTACCGAAAGACAGACAATAGTTCCTTTTGTCGCTCCCGAACTACAGTCATTAGGCTGGACCATGAAGTTTACTGCATCCGCTTCCGACTGGCTGAATGTAAAAAACCTTATAAGTACAATTTAAATTGAAAAAAAATGAATGAAATTGAACAAGTCACCCAAGTTGCAAAGGGAATTAGCGAGTTTGGCATTCTCGTAATGATTGCGGCTTTCTTCTTACTCCTGTCGGCTGGAGTAATGATCTGGAACATGCGTAGCTACAAGTCTATTATTGAGCAAATCATGTCCGATTTTTCTGATAAGCTTAATCTGATCCAGGAAACGGCAAATAAAAATGCTCAGACCATGATAGATATTGCTGAAGGATTGATTCCGGAAACTCAGCTTCGCATTAAGAATATTTCCGGAGTGTTTTTCGATCTCTCTGTCGAACGTGTTTGCCGAATCATTAAAAGAGTCCGTCAGGAAAACCATATTGTCGACAAAGAGGCTACACGCACCAAAATACGCACATTGCTTACTAACCTTTTCGAAGACCGTAACAGCAAGCTTGATACATTTTCCTATCGCGGGAAAAAGCTGTCAGAGTATTCAAACTTAGATTGGATCGAATGGGTTGCTCAGGTAGTTGAAAATGAAATATACAACGAAGCCGGAGAAAATAACGGACGCGCTTATTCCAATGTGTGTATGGTATACGAGAAAATAAAACTTGATTTTTATCACCGTTTAAACTGATTTGCCCTATGAAAAAGAAATGGATCATTTTACTTGTAGTGATAGCTGTTATTGTTGCTGTCATGGTATACAACCACTATGTACCGTTGTGGTTTAATCTTACCAGCCTTGTGTTTATCGGAACAGGTATCGTGCTCGATCGCTTGATTATCTGGTTATACAACTCTTATATCAAGAAAGGAGATACAGATGAATAAAATAGATGCTATTGTTATCCATTGCTCGGCTACACGTGCCGGGCAGGATATCGGGAAAAAAGAAATTACCCAGATGCACCTTCAGCGCGGATTTACCACTATTGGCTACAATTACGTAATCAGGCTGGACGGTACGGTAGAAGTAGGCCGAAGCCTGACTATCGACGGTGCACACTGCAATTCGAAAGGCTTTTCCGGTGTTAGCTATAACAAGCATAGTATCGGTATCTGCTATGTAGGCGGACTCGATGCAGACGGAAATGCTGCCGATACCAGAACACCGGCACAAAAAGAAGCTTTAGCAAAGCTGATTAAAGAACTCTGTTCAAAATATCAGATTGTTGAAGTGCTGGGACATCGCGATACATCGCCCGATCTGGACGGCGACGGAATTGTAGAATCTCACGAATGGACTAAGATGTGTCCGTGCTTTGATGTACGTGCAGAATATCCCTTTATTCCGGAAATCGTTGTGAAGCCATGAAAATCATAAGAAATAACATTATCCCGTTTAAAGGATTTAAGGCAATTAATCTGTTTGGCGTGTTGTTTGCAAGGAAAAATGCTTTTTTAGACGCTAAAACAATCAATCACGAAGAAATACACACTGCTCAGATAAAAGAATTGCTTTATATCTTCTTTTATGTGTTTTATCTGCTTGAATGGATCATAAGACTGTTTATGAAAGGCAATGCATACAAAAACATTTCCTTTGAACAGGAATGTTATGCTAATGAATCAGACATGTCTTATCTTTCAAGACGCAAAAAGTACGCATGGTTCAAGTATTTTAAATAACAGTTTATGAGCATATGTGATATTATACAATATAAGGCAAGCCGGCATATTCTGCTGGCTTCCTTTCTTTGTCTTATACTGGCATGCTCCTGCCGCAGCATTAAGTACGTTCCTGTACAAAGCCAGATAGACAGTGTAGTAGTAGAAAAGCCTGTAGAAGTACATATACCGCCAGACAGTTCTACTATCTATGCTTTGCTAGAATGCGATAAAAACGGAAAAGTCTTACTTAAGCAGCTGGATATTGTTAACAGCAAGAACGCACAGGCTCAGCTAACCATAGACTCTCTGGGAAATCTGAAGGCTCAGATAAAAACAAAACATGACACAGTATATATTCCTTCAAAAACGATTACAATAACTAAGAAAGAGCAAGTTCCATATCCAGTCGAAAAAGAACTTAGCCAGTGGCAAAAATTATGTATTAAGTTAGGCGGATGGGCGTTTGCCGTCATTATTATAGGAATAATATTTATTGTAAAAAAAGTTATTGATAAATTTAGGAAATAGCCTGATAAATAATTTATATTCACTATATTTGCATTGCTAGAATAAACCAAAATATTAACAACTAAACGAGTGTAATTATGAAAGAAAAATGGTTAAAAGTTAAATCTTTAATTGACGAAGGAAAGTTAGAAGAAGCCAAGGCTTTAGTTGACGAAATTGTCGCAAGTATTCCAGAAACTTCAGCCGAACAAGATGATGAAAAAACTACTATCGGTGGTGGTGCTATTGACTTTCCTATAAAAAAGTAGGATATGATTAAAACAGCAATAAAATTGCTTACTCCGTTCATTGTGTCTATTGTAGACATAATAGGCGGAGTTCTTTTATACTTAAGATGTGAGGGATATAGTATAAATCCAATATATAGAGAAGTTCTAAGTCATTTTTCAGGATCTTCTTTATTACTGATTTTATA
>ENA-OXTT01000240-OXTT01000240.1-human-gut-metagenome-genome-assembly--contig:-NODE-240-length-19485-cov-10.0712_pt1 | contig 19485 bp, 17 predicted proteins | sample MGYA00249343_ERZ652648 | MGnify/ENA primary metagenome ERZ652648 (study PRJEB26925, sample SAMN05826818) | human gut metagenome | biome: ENVO:2100002; feature: ENVO:00000062; material: ENVO:00002003...
AGCGTCAGATGTGTATAAGAGACAGGATATAAAAGAAGGAGATATTGTTTGCTGTACAAATAATAATTTTGGTCTATGGGGTATTGGGATTGCCTTATCTCAATATAAGTTTTATAAGGATATTCATTATGCTGGAATAGATGAAGACGGTAATGATTCTTATTATTCCCATTATATTGATGTGGCATGGATATGTTTTAAAGACAATGGATATATACCTGCTAAAGAACTACATATCCTGTCTCCTGAAAAGATGTGGCAACCTTACGGAACTCTTAATTTAAAAGAAGAAATTCCACAGTATATCTCAAATTATTTATTAAAAAATACAGAAACTGATATGGAACAAAATAGCAAATTAGAAAAGTATATAAAAATCTTAGAAGCAAATAAGAATATTATTCTTACTGGTGCACCAGGTACAGGAAAAACACATTTAGCAAAAGCAATAGCAAACACAATGGATGCAGAATATGACTTTGTTCAATTTCATCCATCTTATGATTATACTGATTTTGTTGAAGGATTACGACCACTACCACCTGACAATAATGGAAATATTGGGTTTAAGCGAGTTAATGGTGTATTCAAAGAGTTTTGTAAACGAGCAATTCAATATACCCAAAAACAGAGCATTTTAAGTGATGATAATAAAATAGCTAAATCATTTGATGAAGCATATAACATTCTAATTGAAAATATAAAACATAACAATATTGTTTTATATTCCGACTTTAGAAATAATAAAAAGGTTTTACAGGTTGAAATCAAAGAACAATCTGGTTCTGACAAATATCGTGAAATAATTCGATTCTATAAAACCAATAAGTTTCAGAATGCTCAAATTGACTATTTACAAAAAATATACACTTATTATGTTTCTAAAAAGCAATATAATATCCAACAGGAAGGAAATGATCAATTTGTAAACATTATAGGTAATACTTTGGATTATTCTTATTATAGAGGAATCGTACAAGGTCTTTTAGATTTAACTTGTAGAAATTCTAAGAATGAGGATTCAGAGTGTAATTATGATCTGTTTAAGCAATGCTACAACAATTTGATAAATGATATTCAAAATGGAGTAGTTAAAACGATAAAATTAAAAACAGGAATACAAAGTACTGACCTAAGCATTACTTCTAACAATTCCATAAAATGGCAACGCCGAACAAATGAGGAAAATGGTTCCGATAATGTTGTAACTATAGATAGGCTGTTAAAGCTTTATTCAAAATATCCAACAATAGATGAAGTTGATAATATGGATAGAATCAATGAAACTATTAGAGAAATTATAGGAGGGGCTAATACGACTTATTATTGGGCTATTTTACGAGAAGTTGTATATAGAATGACTTTAGAGTCTAATAAAAAGACACAAGGCTTAACAATTAATAAATCTTATGTTTTCATAATTGATGAAATTAATCGTGGAGAAATTTCAAAGATATTTGGTGAATTATTTTTTAGCATAGATCCCGGCTATCGTGGTATAAGAGGAAAGGTAAAAACTCAATATCAGAATATGATAACCGACAAATCTGATCCATTTTATGAAGGTTTCTATGTGCCTGAAAATGTCTATATCATAGGAACAATGAATGATATAGACCGTAGTGTTGAAAGTATGGATTTTGCCATGCGCCGACGTTTTGCCTGGCAAGAAATAAAAGCTGAAGAAAACACTGGAATGTTGGACAATCTTCAAGAAATGAAAGATGAAGTTATTGAAATAATGAAACGTCTGAATAATACTATATGGGATGAAACTACCAATACAGGTATTGAAGGGCTAAATGCTGCATATCATATTGGTGGTTCTTATTTTAGTAAACTACAGCTTTATCTGAACGAAGATCACACCAACAAGAAAGCTGCCTACATACATCTTTGGGAGAATCACTTAAAAGGGGTCCTTTCAGAATATTTAAGAGGTATGCCGAATGCTATGGAGAGTATGAAAAAATTGGAGAATATGTATTTTAAAGGAGATCTAGATGCTGATATTGAGGGATAATACAAAATATTCATCGACTTCTGATAACCTTGAAAAATATCTGTCATTACAGAATATTGCCAACAGAAACGTTTCAGAACTGTTAGATGATAAAGACAATGACCTGCTAATATATCCACATTCATTTTATCAATGTGAGGATGAGACAGGTAAACAGCCTCTATTGTTGCTACAGACTCATTGGAAGGAGAAAAAATGTACTAAAGTTATGCTTGAAACAGGGAATATGGCAGGTTTTATAGGGTTTAATGGATTATCTCTTTCCATACATTCCCGTTTCTCCCAAGATTCAAAAGAAGATTTCTTCTTACATTATATGCTTAGCAAGGTTTTTTGTATTAATGTGTTGAATCTATCGCATGGTACGAGTGATGAACAACTATTCAATTTCCTTTTATATATGTTTCCAAAGTTTCTAAATGAAGCATTATCACAAGGTTTATACAAGGAATACAAGCGGAATGAATATAATGATGCCAATGTACGAGGTACAATAGACATCAACAGACATTTAAGGTCAAACATGCCTTTCAACGGACGTGTTGCTTATCGAACACGTGAATTCAGCCATGATAATCATGTTACTGAATTGATACGACATACTATTGATTATATCAGTAAGAGTAGATTTGGTAGAACATTGCTGGAAAATGATAGCGAGACACGTACAAGTGTTACTCAGATTATATCTGCAACACCCAATTACTGCAGACAAGAAAGAGAAAGTATAGTTAAAAGTAATTTGAAGGTAATTAACCATCCATATTATTCTCGCTATACACCTCTACAGAAACTTTGCCTACGGATATTACGACATGAAAAGATTAAATATGGAGAGATGAAAAATAAAATACATGGCATTTTATTCGATGTTTCATATTTATGGGAAGAATATCTTGCTACTATATTAACAAAACAGGGATTCCAACATCCAAATAACAGAAAAGGTCTGGGATGTATTTACCTGGCAGAATATAATCGCCTTCCCAGATATCCTGATTATTATAGGGAATATGATCGTCTCATTGTTGATGCAAAATATAAAAAAGATACAAATCGGGATGATATTCATCAAATGATAACTTATATGTATCAGATGAAAGGGAAACGGGGAATTTTTATACAACCTGGTGATAAGGAGTATCAAAAGGAAACTTTCCATTTATTGGGATATGGTTATGATGAAAGTGCAGAACTTCAAACATATATATATCCAATATCTAGGATAACAGACAACTATAAGTCTTTTGTTTCTGAAATGTTGAAATCAGAAGAATCATTAAAAACAAGATTCAAACAGAATCTTGAATCTTATGAATAAAGATAGCTATTGGATTTATTATCATAATAAAACTGATGTATTTGTAAAAGTTATAAAGACGAGTGTTTTTTATAATCTCAAAAGGTTGCAGCTAAGAAGGACTCTTTGCTGTAACCTTTTTTGTTGAAGTAACCATAATTCCTACATACTTACTATACGCTGTACTTTAGTTTATCCAACCAGATTCACAATTGTGTTGTACATTTCTTATCTATTGACTTTGGTTTATACATTTATCTCAAAATAAATCAACACTTGAAATGATACAGACTCCGGTTATAGTGACATTTGCCAATCAGAAGGGAGGTGTAGGAAAAACTACCCTTTGTGTAACCTTTGCTAACTATCTAGTGACAAAGGGTGTGAGAGTTGTGGTCATAGACTGCGACTTCCAGCACTCCATTATGAAGTGCCGAAAGGCTGACATCAGAAAATACGGCGAGCAGGAAATGCCATACGAGGTATGGGCATATGAAGCCAACGACAAGGCAATGATGACTTCCCTTATGGAGAAACTGCACAACGATCCTGAAATTGACATTGTGCTTATGGACTCTCCCGGAAGTCTGAAGGCGGAAGGGCTGATACCCATGTTCGTCAACTCGGATATTATTATTGTTCCATTTCATTATGACCTGGTAACCGTTCCGTCCACGGCAAGTTTCCTCATGTTTGTTGACCGGCTGAAAAAGGCTGTCGGTGAAAGGATGAAAGCCAGACTCTTCATCATTCCCAATCTGAATGACGGAAGAATCGGCAAGCGTTCCGAACTGCTTATCTGGGACAATGCAAGGGATACCTTCTCCAACTATGGATACGTCACTGCGAAGATTCCCAAACGTGCGGATATGGAACGGTTCAGCACCATGGCGGCACTGGATATGCAGGCCGCTATCGTTACACCGGTCTTTGATAAGATCTATCAGAGTATCTTCGATACACTTCAACCGATAAGGGAAAAAGAACTCAAAGGCATACAGCTGACGGAAAATCTTAATCCCAAACCTAAGAAGAAAAAGAAGGCACAGCCGTGTGATGAAGCTTTACAGGACATTACCGGCCAATCTGAAACCAGTCCTTCAGAAAATGGCAACTGCAATCAGAATAAAGAACCAGAATAATCAGTAAACTTCAATAACCATAGCACTATGAGTAAGGATATACCGGAAATAGATGACCTGACAAGAGGCATCAATGATTCAGAACTTATATTGATGGAAGATACCGCAGGAACGCAGGTTGAGCAAAAGGAAAAGAATAATGAAGCACAGGAAAAGGATACTGCTGTTTCCCTTTCGGATACAGGATGCTGGGATGACTTCATGGAATTCCTTCAATCGGACGGTTCGGGAACGGACAAAACAGAAAGACTTGTCTGCAAACTCGACCGTGACCTTGCGGATTCACTTGATGACTGCGATATACATGGCAGGTGCCGCTCTGACCTGGTGAATGCCATCGTAAGGGCATTCTTCAAGTCATATCTGCCACGTCTGGCAGAATACAGAAGGGAAAAGAAATCTTTGTTTAACAGCTATAATCTGTAGGATATGAAAAAGACAGACTGGACTGACAGGATGCTGGCCGCTCTTGTCGAGCTGTATCCGGTAGAGACCACAGCCTATACCGCTGCCGTTCTCAACCTTAGCGAATCGACCGTCAAGCTGAAAGCCCGTGAACTTGGACTTGTAAAAATGGCCAAATCCAGATGGATGGAGCGTGCCGACTATATCAGAAACCACTTTCAGGAGTGTTCCTTCTCTGAGATAGGGAAAGCTCTCGGCATTACACGGATGAGTGTCGGACGCATAGCCGCTGCACTCGGACTGAAACGCAGCAGTGAAGAGAAACACCTGATTTCCTCACGTATCCGTACCCAGATGGTAAAGAGGGAAAGACGGCGTATCGTCTTCGGACTGGAACCCATAACCGGTATCCGTGTCATTTCAAACAGGGCAAAGGTAAGGGTGCGCTCAAACATGAAGTCAAACGGATACATCATCAGTGAGGAACATAACGTGATTTATTATACCGGCACTACGGAACGCAGGGAACGTCTGGAAAGCCGGGGTATCAGACTGGGACTGCATATCCTTCCGCTTCCGGAGGACAGTTCCGTTCTTTCATCCAACATCATATTACAACAGCCATGCAGTACGGACAGATAGTATTCCTTCTCTTCGTAGCAATGGTATTCTACTATGCGGCAATGATTTTCATGGACTTCCAGAGGGCAAAGGCCGCACAGAATGCCGAGCAGGACAGCCATAAAGAAGAGGACATAGACATATCGGAAGAGGCACAAAGTTTCAGGCCGATAAGGGTAAACCGGGATGAACCTGAATCCAAAGAAGAGAATCAGGAAGAGAATAATACAGGGAATCCCGGACCTGAGAATGAAAATACTGATTCTGACGGTACAGAGAAATCTGCATCAAAATCAGAATCTTCCAGACACGTTTACCGGGAGGCCATCATGACTGCAGGCATTCTGGTAGAGAATATCATTCAGGAAATAAACCGGCTGGCAGAGACCGGTACCAGTGATCTCGGTGCCGTTATCTTCAGCTGTGAGAATGCCTGATATATATACCGTTCCTTTAGTGACATCTGTTTCTTTGGCGATGAAATCCTTTAACATTATTCAGAAATGCAGATAATAAAGAAAAATGCCCGGAATCTTACGGAGCGTTTCATCGGTTCAAGTTTTGGACAGAAGTGTGTGGTGGCGGCAATTGCACTGATTATTTCCACATCCAATGCAATGGCAGGAAGCAAGGGTGCCGCAGGTTTTACCAAGGCCACTCAGGAAGTCAGTTCCTACCAGACTCCGGTATCGAACCTGATGAAGGCAATTGCTGCCGTTATCGTTCTGGTCGGTGCATTCAACGTCTATTTCAAGATGCAGAACGGAGACCAGGACGTGAAGAAGACCATCATGCTTACCATCGGAGGCTGTATCGCATTCATCGCACTTTCGGAAGCTCTTCCGCTGTTCTTCCAGTAATCCTTACCCGGCATGACAATGAATCAGGAAGGTTACCCTGTGTTCAAGGGATTGCAGAAACCGCTGGAGTTTATGGGCATACGTGGCCGTTTCCTCACTCTGGCAGCGGCAGCCATAGGCGTATCATTCGTAGGCTTCATCGGTTTCTCTATCGCCTTGGGGAAGATTGCAGGGTTCATAGCCATGATGGTCATGGCACTGGTGGGACTGATAACCATCTACATCAAGCAGCGTGGAGGACTCCACAACAAGAAAAGGGCAAGAGGCATCTATATCTACAGAAGCCTGAGAAAAGAACAGTAAATCACTTTATACAGTATGGCACACAAAAGGAAAAGAATTTTTGACGGACTCTATGCGCAGCTGGAGGAGACGGACGGCAATGTCGTGCTGTTCTCGGCCAGAGGCGAGCCGTCCGTTATCTTCGAAATAACCAATCCGGTCCAGCAGCTCTGTACGGATGCGCAGCAGTACATGCTGTTTCATGACGTGCTATCCAATATCCTTCAGACCATCGGTGAGGGATATGCACTGCAGAAGCAGGATATTCTGTGCAGACAGGCATATCACCATGACGTGCCGGATGATGCGGAGTTCCTTACAAGGAGCTATTTCAGATACTTCGAGGGAAGGGAGTTCACAGAGATAAGGACTTTTCTTATCCTCACCCAGGAGGCTCAGAGAAACCAGTTCATCCAGTATGACCCGAAGAGATGGCTCGACTTCCATTCCAAGGTATCAAAGACGGATGATATTCTGACGGAAAAGCATATCCGGCACAGAAAGCTCGGCAAGGAAGAAGTCAGCGAGTACTGCCACCGTTTCATGGCATTCCAGTTCCGGCACGGACCGTTCTCGATGACCAACTTCAAGGCTTCGGACGAATATCTCAGGACAGGTGACCGGATTATCCGTTCCTATCCGCTGGTGGACATTGACGAGATAAACCTGCCTTCCATGGTAAAGCCGTACACGCAGATGAACATCAACGGATACAGTATCGCAACCGACCTGCTTTCTTTCCTGACCGGCGTCCCCTACTCGGACTGTGTGGTGTTCAACCAGGTCATTCAGATACCGGGACAGAGGAAACTGCTGCGCAAGCTTCAGGCCAAGGCGAAGCGTCACGGTTCCATGCCGGACCCGAGCAACCGTATTGCCAAGGCTGACATTGAGGAAGTACTGGACAAGCTGGCCGTTGACAGTACCATGCTTGTGTACTGCAACTTCAACATTCTGGTAAGTTGTCCCCCCGACAAGGTAACTCCTGTAACTTCCTTTCTGGAGACAAAGCTGTATGAGTGCGGCATCATGCCGTCAAGAACGGCCTACAACCAGCTGGAACTTTTCATGGACTGTTTTCCCGGTAACGGCTATGCATTCAACCCGGACTATGACCTGTTCCTGACACTTTCGGATGCTGCCCTGTGCTTTTTCTTCAAGGAGCATCTGAAGGAGTCTGAGGATACACCGCTGACTACATACTACACCGACCGTCAGGGACTGCCTGTCTGTATCGACATTACCGGCAAGGAAGGCAAGAAGAAAATGACGGACAATGCCAACTTCTTCTGTATCGGTCCTTCAGGTTCCGGCAAGTCCTTCCACATGAACAGTGTGGTACGTCAGCTGCTGGAACAGAATACGGATGTGGTCATGGTGGATACGGGTGACTCCTACGAAGGTATATGCGGATATTACAAGGGTACATACATATCATACTCGAAGGAGAAGCCCATCTCCATGAATCCGTTCAAGGTTACTAAGGAAGAATATGAACTCAATTTCGGAGAGAAGAAGAACTTCCTCAAATCGCTGATATTCCTGATATTCAAGGGCAACGCATTTCCTACAAAGATTGAGGACATGCTGATAAACCAGACCATCGTGGAATACTATGAGGCCTATTTCAATCCGTTTGAAAGGTTCAGCGACAGTGAGCGTGAGGCATTGAGGCAAAAACTGCTGGTCGCCGCCAAGATGGAGGATGACTATGAACAGTACACACACAGCATGGAGGACATCAACAGGCAGATAAATACGGAAGAGGTTCAGGAGAAGGCTGAAAGCCGTACCCTGCTGCTGCCTTCCGAAGTACGCCGCCTGAAGCTTATCCGACAGTGCCGTTCACTGACTGCCCTGATCAATGATGAAGCGGCCACAGAATCGGAAAAGGAACGTGCACTTGCCATCATAGAAAAATATAAAAGGGAACTTTATAACAATTCCATGCTGATTAAGATAGACAGGCAGATTGACCACATGGAGGAACAGAAGCGCAGGCTGAAGGTTCAGGAGCTCTCGTTCAATTCCTATTATGAGTTTGCCCTGGAGCGCATACCGCAGATTACACAGCTGGAGAAAATCAGTTTCAATATACATGACTTTGCGGCCATACTGAAACAGTTCTACCGTGGCGGCGAGCTGGAGATGACGCTGAACTCCGACCTGGACATTAACCTGTTTGACGAGCGTTTCATTGTATTCGAGATTGACAAGATAAAGGATGATCCGGTGCTTTTCCCGATTGTAGTGCTGATTATCATGGACGTGTTCCTGCAGAAGATGCGTATCAAGAAGGGACGGAAGGCTCTTATAATTGAAGAGGCATGGAAGGCAATCGCTTCACCTACCATGGCGGAATATATAAAGTATTTGTATAAGACCGTCCGGAAGTTCCACGGAATAGCCGGTGTGGTCACACAGGAACTTAATGACGTGATTGATTCCCCTATTGTGAAGGAGGCCATCATCAACAACTCGGATGTGAAGATTCTGCTTGACCAGACCAAGTTCAAGGACAGGTATGAGGATATTGCAGCCATTCTGGGACTCACTGACATACAGCGTCAGCAGATTTTCACTATCAATGCGTTGAACAACCATGAGGGAAGAAGCTACTTCAAGGAGGTGTGGATTTGCCGGGGACAGCACTCGGATGTGTACGGTGTGGAGGAAGCACCGGAATGCTACTGGGCATACACTACAGAACGTACCGAAAAGGAGGCACTGAAGATTTATCTTGCCCGGTACGGTACGCTGCAGGAGGCCATCACCCGTATCGAGGAAGACCGCAAGGCGGATGGAGGGCTTCTGTATCTGGAATTTGCAAGAAAAGTCAACCAACATCAAAAAGTTATGTCACTATGGTAAGAACAGTATTAAGAATCATATCGGTTATAATGCTTTCTGCATTTGTCTGTATTAATGCACATGCTGCCTGGAGAATCGTATTCGACCGTAACTGCCTGAAGATTGTCATGGCCAATACCGCTTCACAGAAACTTATCGAGGAACAGCACAACCAGCGTGTGGATACCATCGCTGCCAAGAAACAGAAAGTGGAACTCTATACGGTGAGTATGGCTACCATGAAAGAACTCTACAAGCTGAGTATGGAGAACATATCCGGTTTCGGGACTGAAAGTCTTTATTATAAGGAAATAGGTCTGTGCGCTTTGGATATTCTGCGAAATGTTCCGGTACTTGTCAGCACGGTAAACAAGGCCAAATTTTCAAACAGGCTGCTCTGTCTGAACGAACTCGGCAATCTTGTAGCGGAAACCCAGCTGCTGGTCGGCAACTTCGTCAATATCGTGAACAATGCCAGGATTCCCAATCCGTTGCAGGGACAGGCAACTGCAGAAAAAAAGGATGACGGCTACAACCTGCTGGACAGGTATGAAAGGCTGACACTGGCCAACAGTATCTATACTGACCTGAACAGGATACGCTACAAGGTGGAAGGGATGGTTCTGATGGCACAGTATGCCACTGCAAACGACCTCTTCTTTGCCATTGACCCTGAAGGATGGGCAAATGTGGTAACCATGAAGAATCATGTGGGGAATCTTGTACAGGACTGGAACGGACTGGTTGCTTCAAATTATTAACCCTTAATATGTATGTATCTGTTATGAGAATCAGGAATATAAGTATCATATCAGCCGGTATTATAATGATGTTGCTGCCTGTAAAGGCTTCCGCTTTCATAATACCCAAAGACCTGCCGACCATCGAAGCACTCATAGCCCTGCACAAGGCCATAAAGAAGGACGAGGACAAGGCTCTGACAAGGGTGGCCACAAGCTATGGCGAGCAGTCGCTCATTGAGAAGGGTGCGGAAAAGTTCAATGATGTCCGGACCACTCTGGATACAAGGCTGAACAATGCCTATTCGTACCTGGTACTGACCGGTGCCATTTCTTCAACGGCCAACTCACTGTATCAGCTGGTAACGGAATACAAGGACTTTACCGGCAATACTTTCAGTCATGTATCAAAGAAGCCTTTCGTAGCCTGGTATTATGCCGATGCCAACGTGGCAATATCAAGGGAGATACAGCACTGCTACAGACTGTATGCATCCGTGGCCGCTTCGGGTATAAACCTGATGAAGGCTTCAATGGATGAGAAGCTGAATCTGGTAATGACACTGAAGGCTTCAATCGACAGGGCAAGGTACATAATAGACAATGCCAACCTGTACTGTTTCCTTGTCACGGACTGCGGATGGAAGCCGGACTATATCTGGGAGATACTGAACTCCAATGTGAAGAATGAGATAGCTGAGCGTGTAATCAACAAATGGAATCAGGGATATGCAGGTTAGAATTATGTTATTGTGCCTGTTCTGCATGTCAGTTTCAGGTACAGTCCCTGTTGCCAATGCCCAAAGCATAGTCAGTGACAGTGAAAAGCAGAAGCAGTGGAAGTCTATGGAAAACGGTCCGTGGGATTTTGCTCCTGACTGGTATTACTTTTTCCTGCATAAGAAATATTCCGGTGCGGAAATGTACTGGAAATGGGACTGGTTCAACTCCGGATTCCGTGTCCGTTTTAAGGAACCAAAGTCTGATGTGAAGCGTATCATGCCGGTGCGTGTGACTGCCGAAGAGACGCAGAGACAGAAAATCAAAAAAGTGGAGAGTGAGCGCAAATATATCGAGGAACTGTATAAGGAAGAACTGGCAAGGGAGGCTGACAGAAATGTTGACCTGATGTATGCCACCTACAAGGACGAGTTCAACCGTATGCAGGACTGTATCACTGACGGACTGCTCTATTGTATGCAGAAGAGTGACGGCAAGCTCCGCTATCAGGTGGACGAGCTGAGCCGCCAGAATGAAATACTCTGTGCGGATATAGCCTATATACACAAAACCGGTGTCGGTTATGGGCTGGAGAACGCCAAGCGGCAGAAGGCATACGAGGAAGCCAAATCCAGGATGGCAGAACTGGTCAACAGGACTGCACACCTTTGTGCCGTTGCTGCAACACACTATTAGACACTCTCTATAATTGATAATAATCCAGGTAATAGTATTAAACAAATAATATAGTCAATCATGAATTTACTGTTTATTCCACTGACAATAGGACTTCCGGCCATTGACGAAAGTCTGGAAAAGCTGCTGACGGCCATGGAGACATTTCCCAATGTGGCCGTTCTCGGTGATGCCGTTTCAATGGCAAAGGCTCTCGGTCTGTGTCTGGCCCTGTGTGTCGGTTCATACGAATGCTGGATGATGATGCTCGGAAGGCGTGGTATGGATGTCATGAAGCTGCTGCGCATCATCGGTATTTCCCTGTGTATTTCATCCTCTTCATGGATATGCTCGGCTCTGCAGGTTCCGGGAAAGAGTCTGGAGTCCGCTACATGGGCTATGGCCAAGGCAAAGAACAAGGAAGTAGCGGCCTTCGAGCTGAAGGTGGCACAGAAACAGAGTGAATATCTCGACAGGCTGAGAACCGTGCAGGACTCCATAGCCACGGCAAAGCAGGTGGCCGAAATCGGTCAGGATGCTGCCTGGTGGGACAAGCTGATATATAATATGGAGAATCTGGGCTCGACCATCAACAACTACGCCCAGAGGGCTGCCGTGGCGGCTGAGACGAAGGTCAGTGAATGGATAAACGATGTAATACGCTTTGTCGGGGAACTGATTTTCCAGATGTCGTATTACGGGATGCTCGTGGCACAGAGGATTTTCATGGCCATCATGATGATATTCTGTCCGATCATGTTTGCCCTCTCGCTGGCACCGCCATGGAACTCGGCCTGGAGCCAGTGGATGTCCAAGTTCCTTTCCCTCTCGTTATGGGGATTCGTGACCTATATGTGTATCTATTATATAGACTTCATCCTTCTTTATAACCTACAGCAGGATCTGGTGGCATACGATCATCTGCTTCATGGCTCGGTCAACTCATGGGAACAGATTGGCGCACTGGGACTGCAGGGAATAGGCTCCAACTGTATGTATGCCATGGGTATGCTCGTTGGTGCCTATATCATACGCTTCGTTCCTGAAGTGGCTTCATGGCTGATTCCGGGAGGTGTAAGTTCTGGTACGGGTTCCGTGGCAGGTTCGGCTGCAATGGGCATCACTTCGGCTGCAGGTGGTATGGCCGGAAGTATGGCAGGTTCTGCCATGAAAGGAACAGGTTCAACTGTCAGGTCATTGGTCAAATAACTTAAAATCTTTCATTATATGCTTATCGAATCACTTGCACAGAAAACCAGACTGGCCATGATGACGGTATTTGCGGTAATCGGAGGCTGCACCGTCATCTGTGCCTTTACGGTCTGGTGCTGCATTTCCCTTGTCAACGAGGAAAGGCAGCAGATTTATGTACTTGACGGAGACATTCCGTTTCTTGCCGAGCGTGCACGGCTGGAAGCCAACTTCACCATGGAGGCCAAGGCGCACATACAGCTGTTCCACCAGTATTTCTTCAACCTGCCGCCCGACAACGACTATATCAAATGGACGGTAGGGAAAGCAATGTATATGGCTGACGGGACTGCGCTGAAACAGAAACAGGCCATGGACGAGAACGGTTTCTACTCTGACATCATTTCCTCTTCGGCTGTCTGCACCATCATGTGTGACTCCATTCAGTTTGACGAACATGAACGGAAGTTTACCTATTACGGTACGCAGCTTATCAAGCGCAGGACCAGGGACATCAGACGCTCGATGGTGACAACCGGTTACATCGAGTCCGTACCGAGGACAAGGAACAATCCGCACGGTCTGCTCATTACCGGCTGGAGGACTCTTGAAAACAGGGATTTGGACTATTGATATACTGATAATATGAAATCATTCAGAAAAAAGATACAGGAAAGCCGTCTGAAAACGCATCTGCTTGTCAGGGCGTGGTTGCAGCCAAGGTTGGGTGTCATCGGTACAAGATACCGTCTGTCCGCAAGAATCAGACTGGCCAACAGATGGGCGGCAAAGCATCCGAAAACGACATTCGCAGGTGTAGCAGGGACATTGCTTCTGCTACTTGTCAGTACCGTTGCCATAGATTCCGGCAACGGAAAACAGAGTGAGCCGGATGTCAGTTCGATAGCCGCAATGGAACCGGTGTTTCAGGGATTCCGTACCATCCAGGCAAACAAGGACATTCACCGCAATGTATTGACGGACATGACGGTGAAGGGACAGTTACTGCGTCATGAACTGGACTCCATGATTGCCATACCTATAAAGAGCCATGAGGATTCCTTGCGGATCATCCTCAAATACCGGCAGCTGGAAAATATAGTCAAATCCATTAAAAACAATGATAACCCATGATTAAGATTAATTTCAAACAGCCCAAGTATATCTTTCCGCTGGTCATATTCGTTCCGCTGTGCGCACTGGTATACTTTGTGATGCAGACCTTCTCCGGCGGTGAGGAGACTGCTGGAACGGTAGCTACCGACCGTATCAACATGGAACTTCCCCAGGCCAATGCCGAGGAAGCCGGAGACAAGATGTATGAGATGTCCAGACGTTTCGGTGACGAGGATGCCTTCACAGCCGTAAGCGGTATCGGAGAGGAAGAACAGAAGACGGAGGAACTGGAACACGGCTACAGCGAGGAGGAACTGAACCGTCTTGATGCTGCTGAAGCTGAAAGACAGCGGCAGCAAAGGGAACTTGAAGAACTGGAGCGTTCCCTTGCCGAATCAAGAAAGCATATCAATGCATATGCCTATGGGAACGGTCCTTCGGAAAACAGTGAAACGGGTTACGGAGGTATGGGATATTCCTCACAGGACGAGTTTGCACGTGACCTTGCAGAGATTCAGCGGAGGAGCTATGAACGGCAGAAGGCCATTGAAAGCGGACTGGGTATCAAAGACCCGGAAGCAGAGGAAGCGGAAAGAAAGCATAGGGCTGATTCCATAGCTAAAGTGCGTCAGGAGGAAAGGGAACGCAACCGTCCGAGTCTGGTAATCAAGTCCGATGACACCAATGCCGACAGGTTCAATACGGTTACTGCTCCGGATGAATTTGCCGAAAACAAACTGATACGTGCCATGATTGACCAGACTACAAAGGCGCATGAAGGTACACGTCTGAGGTTCAAGCTTCTGGACGATGTGACGGTAAGCGGTACAAAGCTGAAAAAGGGTACTTACCTCTATGGTACGGTAACCGGTTTCGGACAGCAGCGTGTCAGGGCTTCCATAACCAGTATCCTTATCGGCGACAGGTTCATCAAGGTCAAGCTTTCTGTATTTGACAATGACGGTATGGAAGGTTTCTATGTTCCTGAATCGGCTTTCAGGGATTTTATGAAGGATGCAGGTTCGAATACGGTACAGCAGAATATCAATTTTGAATCCAGTGACGGTTACGGTACTGGTATTTCCACGGAGGCCATTGCACTCCAGTCACTGCAGAACATGTACAACTCTGCAACTTCTGCCATATCTTCCAATATCAGAAAGAACAAGGCAAAAATCAAGTACAATACCATCGTTTATCTGATAAACTCGGAGGATGCACGCTAAGATACCGCTACATAATATTGCGTTTATACCCGATTATAACAGTACCATTCATAAACTATAAAGATTACTCAATATGAAAACCAGAATTTTTCTGATAATATGCCTTATCACAGGCATAGCCGTACATCTGTCGGCCAACGAGAAGATATACATCAACCAGGAAGTGACCACGCACATTGTCATGCCTGAGAACATCAAAATGGTGGATATTTCCACTACTAAAATTATAGGCAACCAATGTACAGACAACATCGTCCGCATCAAGCCTTATCTGGAGGGTGATTCCATATCATCTGAAGGTTACAAGGAAAACGAACTGCTGGGTACACTCACCATTATCGGTGAGCGTCATATCGCACAGTATGACATCCTCTATACCGAATCACCCGAATATGCTTCTACCATCTACAATGTATCCTACAATGAGACACAGTCCTATATCAATCCGGAGGTTTCCATGCCGATGGCCGAGATTGCACGATATGCCTGGGCTGTCTATGGAAGCAGAAGAAAGTTCAACCAGATTGTATCCAATAAAAACGGAATCAGGGCATACATCAACAATATCTATTCCATCGGTGACTATTTCTTTCTGGACTATACGCTGAAAAACAAAACCAGGATTGCATACGACATTGAAGAAATAAGGGTAAAACTTACTGACAAAAAGGAAACCAAGGCCACCAACTCACAGACCATAGAGCTTACTCCGGTATTCTCCATGAACAACACCCGTAAGTTCAGGAAGGATTACAGGAACGTGCTTGTGATTCCGAAGCTTACTTTCCCTGAAGAGAAGGTGCTTCGTCTGGAGATTTCCGAAAACCAGATAAGCGGACGTGTGGTGGTACTCACCATCGAGTATGAGGACATTCTCAATGCGGACGGCTTCGACTCGGACATTCTGGACGGTGCCGACTATTACCCCTACTATTATATTGATCATTCTATAAAAAGATAGGCCATGAAGAAGATTCTGTTCATTCTGTTTTGCTCGGTTGCATTCATCGGTGCATCGGCACAGACCGGAAAGGTTTCCGTCAATGCCGGATTCCTATTTCCAAGTACGCTGAATGCCACTTTGGGTTATGAGTATCCGCTTTCATACGGAAATGCGGTCGAAGTATACGGTGAGGTCGGAAATCACTGGCAGAAGCCGGTATGTCACAATTTCTGGAAAGGATATTTCTGGGACGGCGGCATTGTCTATAAACACCGTCTGGTACGGTACAAGAACGGCATGATGCGCCTTCGTCTGGGGCCACAGTTTGGTGCAGTACAGAAAAAATTCTTCTTCGGACTGGAGGCCGGATTTGAATACAGCTATGTGTTCCGCAGCGGACTGGAGTTTTCAATAATCCAGAAGAACAATGTGAACTTCCTGCATGGGGATACCTTCCGCAACGGTCTGCTGTTTGGTATAAAGATTCCATTTTAGTAAATTCATATACAGTTAGAGCGTATGGCATTTGAGGAGACAAGGGAACAGCAGCAGATGTACAACTACTTCAGGAGTTGCATCTATATCTTTCTTATTATTGAAATCATCATGAACCTGCCTGTTACGGCAGACAACAGGGTTACGCAGTTCGTACTCGACCTGCTGGCACGGTTCAGGGTATTTAATTCCGTATCGGGATGCAAGGTGGCCGAACTGATATGCATCTGTATTGTCTGTATCGGCACAAAGGCTGAAAAGTCCCTGAAGTTCAATGTAAGGAAAATGGTTATCTATCCGGTACTGGCCGGTCTGACACTTGTAGGGCTTTGTTTTGTATTCCACGGCATGAGTTTCGGATTCAGCTGGCTGGGATTTCCGGCCAACAGGCTTATGTATGCAGTCTGTTCGGTAGTCGGTACCATGCTGGTACATCAGGGACTGGACGGTATTGCCAAGTATTACAACTACAAGGTTGGTGAGGACCGTTTCAACTTTGAGAACGAATCGTTCCAGCAGTCGGAAACACTGGTCAGCAATGATTATTCGGTGAACATTCCGATGATATACTACTGGAAAAAGAAGATGCACAGAGGATGGATCAATATCATCAATCCGTTCCGTGGCACGATTGTCCTGGGTACACCGGGTTCCGGTAAGTCTTTCGGTATCATTGACCCGTTCATCAGGCAGCATTCAGCAAAGGGATTTGCGATGATGGTATATGATTTCAAGTATCCGACACTGGCCAAGACGCTTTTCTACCAGTACTGCAAGAACAGGAAGGCAGGCAAACTGCCCCAGAACTGTGGTTTCCGTACCATCAACTTTACCGATGTGGAATACTCCAATCGTATCAACCCGATTCAGCGGAAATATATCCCGGATCTGGCTGCAGCTTCCGAAACAGCGGCTACTCTTTTGGCCTCACTCAACAAGGGAGGTGGAGAGAAGAAGGGCGGTTCGGAAGCCTTCTTCACCAACTCTGCGGAAAACTTCCTGGCTGCCATCATCTATTTCTTTGTAAACTTCCATCCGGTCGGATTCAGGAACGGCAGGAAACTGAAGCGTTTCATATCACTGGAGGGAAAGAAGCTGGAGATTGTCATACGCAACTGGGATGACTTCAATGCCATCGACAAGGACGGCAATGTGGTGCTTGATTTCGTAGATGAGAACGGCAATGACGTATCAACAGACGAGGACCGTATGTTTGTGGACCTGAACGGATACAGCTATATGGACCGGACTGGCAGGAAGATTCTGATTCAGAGGTGCTGGTATGAGGACGAGCATGGCAATGAGGTGGAACCGGATACCGTAACCGGCGAGTTCTCGGACATGCCGCATGTGCTTTCATTCTTGGGAAGGCCATACGACCAGGTATTCAATATCCTGATGCAGGATGACAGGATTGCTTCACTGATGGCTCCTTTCAAGAGTGCTTACGAGAACAAGGCGAATGACCAGCTGGAAGGTATGGTCGGTACGCTACGTGTAAATGCCGCACGCCTTGTATCTCCGGAAGCATACTGGGTATTCACCGGGGATGATTTCGACCTGAAGATTTCTGACAAGGCCAATCCGAGTTATCTGGTGATTGCCAATGACCCGGAAAAGGAACAGGTTATCGGCTCGCTCAATGCCTTGGTTCTGAACCGTCTGATTACAAGGGTAAACTCAAAGGGTAATATCCCGGTGAGCATCATAGTGGACGAGCTTCCGACACTGTACTTTCACAAGATAGACCGTCTTATCGGTACGGCTCGTTCCAACAAGGTTGCCGTGACTTTAGGTTTCCAGGAGCTTCCTCAGCTGGAGGCTGACTACGGAAAGGTCGGTATGCAGAAGATTATTACCACCTGCGGTAATATCTTCATGGGTGCGGCACGTAACAAGGAGACGCTGGAGTGGGCACAGAATGATGTGTTCGGAAAGGCAAAGCAGACTTCACGCTCCATTTCCATCAATGACCATAAGGTATCAACCACAATATCTGAGAAGATGGATTTTCTGGTTCCTGCAGCCAAGATTGCGGATATGGCTACCGGCTGGCTGGCCGGACAGGCGGCACGTGACTTTACGGCTACCGATGACAGTATGCTTGACCGTTTTGACATCGAACAGTCGGAAGAGTTCAAGACCACAAAGTATTTCTGCAAGACACACTTTGACATGAAAAAGATTAAGGACGAGGAAAAACACTATGTGGCTCTTCCTAAAATCTATGAGTTCAAGAACGACAAAGAGAAGGAAATCCTGCTCAACCGTAACTTCAAGCGTGTGAACCAGGAAGTGGAGGATATGGTAAAGGAACTTCTCGGTATAAGTTAAACATATAGCCTATGAATCTGACCTTAAAACCGGCATTCGGACTTAGCGGCAGTGACCTGAAAGTCATTGCCATGATTTCCATGGTGATAGACCATATTGCTCTCTATCTGATGGAACATGGTACCGTATTATACGAAACGATGCGCTGTGTAGGGCGCATCGCTTTTCCGGTGTTTGCCTTCCTGATTGCTGAAGGATTTATTCATACAAGAAGCAGGTACAGGTATTTCTTTACTCTGCTGGGCTTTGCAGTAATCAGTGAAATACCCTGGTATCTGCTGAATGGTGCTGACGGGACACATAATGTGATGTTTACACTGGCCTTAGGAGTGGCCACGCTCATGGTTCTTGAAAATCTTCTGCAACGTAGTATGGTGCTGGGATTTCTTTGGACACTTGGCATGGCCGGACTCGCTTTATGGCTTGGAGTGGATTATGAGTGGAGAGGTATTATTGTAATCGGTATCTTTTACCTTTATAATATTCTGCTGAATATAGATAAAAACTATCGCTATTCAAGCCTTATATTTTGTTATTTCATAATGAGCTATTATGGTATAAT
>ENA-OXTT01000311-OXTT01000311.1-human-gut-metagenome-genome-assembly--contig:-NODE-311-length-15869-cov-9.55305_pt1 | contig 15869 bp, 16 predicted proteins | sample MGYA00249343_ERZ652648 | MGnify/ENA primary metagenome ERZ652648 (study PRJEB26925, sample SAMN05826818) | human gut metagenome | biome: ENVO:2100002; feature: ENVO:00000062; material: ENVO:00002003...
AGCCATACCGGATTGGCTAGAGCCGCCTCATGGTGGCTTGTGACCTTGTAATTTTCTCCGGTAATCTTATCATGAACTTCAAGTGTGATTCCTTCTCCGACAGCAGTTACCTTGTGTACGGAGCATTCGCACGGATCACCCATCTTGTTAAACCAGATTACGTAAACCGGATTGTCATTGTCTGTCAGTATTACTTCGGAAACCGAGTTTGCCTGCATCAGTGCAAGTATCTTGCCGATGATTTCATCGCACAGATTTTCAATTCTTTTTTGGAGAATATTCATATTCAGATAAGATTTAGATGTTGGACTTCTTTTTTGTATTTCTCCAGTGAAGGCTTGTATCCCTGTTCATGGATAACGTCTTTCAGCTCTTTCAGGGTATAGGTCCGGGCTATGTCCAGTCCGTAGTCTTCCGCAAAGGCTTCTATTCCAATCAGACAATACCCCATATTGCGGTGTACCGTTTCTGCATTGATTTCCATAGAGTCATCTGTTCCTTTGGGGAGTACAGTCTGCTCCTTCAATTGACGGATCTTGTATTGCAGGCCGGAGGCGAGCCTTTCCATGTTTCTGTCATGGTAGGTCAGCCCGTCCTTGCGGATACAGTATTCCACTGTCTGCCCCATGAAAGAGTTGCGGAATATTTCGCAACCCAGTATAGTACGGATATGTTCCACCTCATAATACCGCATGGCTTGTACATCTTTCAAATCCTTTTGAATCTTCGGAATCCGGAATTGCGGGTCGTTGTCACATATTGTCTTTTCCAGCCATGTCCGGTGGAATGTAGTAATTTGTTTTCTGAACACTGTCTTGGCAGGCATATATCGGTTGGGATGGCGTGTCATGATAAGATAATATTCACTTTCATGCCATCCGCGTTTACATTTTTGTAAGGCGATGTAAGCGAGTCCTATACGGCAGTATCGGCGGCTGTCATCACGGTCCCTGATATGCTCGAAATCCGTTTCACATCCATAGAATTCGGCTGGAAGCCCTGTATATTTTTGGAATTCCATGACCCGTTCCTTGAAATACCGGATATTATCCTGGTCTTTTTGACATAACAACCTGGACATTTCAGGTGTGATGAATTCCATCCGCAGATAATGGAAGTATTGAGGCTTCTCCTTCAGAACCTTCTCGGCAAATTTTCTGGTCTGTAGTTTCTTCGGCAGTTGAGGGAGCCAGCGCAGACTATGGCCGTATTCGGTGAAATATTCCACAAGTTCCCTGTTCCAGCGTTCCGATGGAATATCAGGGTAGAACGAGTCCCTTCTGGCCAGTGCCATACAAACCTCTTTCGTCATCAGGTTCGGTTCAAGAATGAAGTTGTAACTGTTGATTTCTCTTTTTACTTCAAGTGTATGAATAAGTCTTTCCGATGTCCGGAACCGTCTGGGAAGTTTGTTAAACAGGTTAGGTTCCAGCTCCATTGCTTTGTCAGCCATGGCATTATCCGCATGTTTGGAGAACCACTCGTAATGTCCGTATGAATCGAAAATGCCATGTAGGTTGCCTGTTTTGTGACAGATGGCCTTCCATACGGTGTCATAGTCAAGCCAGCGTATATCCACTTCCTTGATACAGCGTATGGCCCATTCCTTGTAGTATGCAGCCTGTTTGAAACATTTAGGCATCATTTTGTCGATAGTCATGGTTGCGATACGTTCGTCATGGATCAGTTCTTTCCAAAGTCTGAAATCCTTGGCTTGTCGCGGAACGAAAGAAAGCATGACGCTTGTTTCATATAAGAACTGCTGTTCATACCTCTCTGAACAGTACCGGTAACCTCCGTTTTGCTGTACGTCACGGTAAAGGGAGTATATTGCATCACGGACTGTTCCGTTGTTCCATGAGGATGAAGGTATCAGATGCAGGTAGTGCATGAAATTCCTGTGTGCGAACAGCGATTCAAGTATGTCACTGTTCCTGTATTTTTCCGGTATGTCAGGAAAATTACTCTTTTCGGCCTTTATTGCCCTTAGACAAATCTGGCGGTTACGTTTTTCTTCAGGTATCTTCGAAAGCTGCCAGGAACGCCATCCGTAATCATCTGTTTTGAAAATACTGTCAAGTATTTCAGAAGTAATATATTTCTCCGGCAGATAGTTGACCAGTTCCGGACGGTGTTCGGTCGCGGCCAGTTCAACCATTTCCATTGTGATGAATTTGTCCGGCATACATGATATAGCCTTTGTCATATTGATTTCTTTCATGATTCCAGTTTTTTAGGTTTGATGACTTTTATAAGTTGTGTTTTGCGGAATACATATACCGTTTTCCCTTTTTCACTGACTCTTTTGGGAAGGCTTTTCCAGGTATCCCATCCGTTGACAATTTCCGGAGTGAATTCCAGTTTTCCCGTTTCGCCGATTACGGCAAAGGAAAGTCCTTTGTCCAGAGGGGAAGGTGTATGATCCTTGTCGGGAACAAAGACAGAAAATTCAGGATTGCTGATTTCATAGATTTTTCCTTCATAGCCCAGAAACCATCTGCCATTTTCATACAGGTAAGTCCAGTCACCGAGCAGGAAGAACTTTTCCTTGCCTGATATTTCCTTTGCTTCGTGAATGGGATTCCCATTATTCAAAGGCCAACAGCTTGTCTTGTTTTCATTTGATGAGAGACTGCCTCCCAGATGGAGCAGGTTTCCCAAAGCGAGCAGTTTTCTCACCCTGTCTTCCGTACGGTAGAATGTCCTGAGTATTCTTCCGCAGTTTTCAAAATCCCCTTTTTCAAAAACGGTGATGTACCGTATTCCTTCCGGCAGGGACATTCCGATGTAAGTGTTTTCATCATTTGTCATAGTCGTATATTTTTATATGATTGTTTATGAATGGATTCTTTGTCATTCCAAGTCTCTTGCACGGACTGGATTGTAGGGACAGGACTGTACCAGGTAATTGGTATTCCTGCCCTGAGTCTGACTGTGCTGTCTGAAACATTCGACGTCATCTTCCTCCAGTTTCAGTTTTCTTCTGTTCTTTTGCAGAAAGTCTGCTGCCTTTTCTATGGAAGAGAAAACCGCCTTTGGTTCGAATGAACTGTATTCGTGCCATGCGTTGCAGCTGAAAAGGATATACATTTCAGCCTTTTTTCTGTTACTTGCTGCCATATCTTATCTGATTATTACAGTTAATAAAATACAAAGCCCGATTCCGCTGGTGACGGAACCGGGCCTGTTGTCTTCGGTTTCAGGTTCTAATTCTGGTTATATGAAAGCAGGAAATCGGCCATTGCTCCGTTCTGTGGAATCATGGCAGGAAAATCAGTCTTTCCCGGTTTATAGATTTCTGTCGCTACATTGTAGACATCCCACGCTGTAATGCGTGGCTGTTCAAGTGAGAGTTTGAGCAGTTCTTCCGTAAACACGGAAATCTGTCCCTGGTTAAGTGGATAGGTGTCCACCTGTGATGCCAGTCTTTTGTCTGCACTGTCATGGGATACACGCAGAGCCGTCAGCATACCGATGATCATGTACAATTCACCGGGTGTCAACACCTTTTCCTTGAACCTTTGGATTCGGCTTCTGTCCGCATCCATGTCACGCTCAAAATTGCGCATCCAGTCATCTATCTTCCCGAACAGTTCCTCGGTAGTCACCTTGTCCTTACCGTAGTTGGCAACGCTTCGTTCGGGTGAAAGGATACACTGATTGTGGCAGATACGTACGCAGGGACCTATTGCCGCCTGGATACCGTCCTGATGGTAGGCTACCACGAGTGTGGTTGTCAGTTCGTCGGTATCCCCGTTCAGAATACGGATGGTGGTGAATATTCTGCGCAGTACATGTGCCTCTACCGCCTTCTCTCCATAGGTCTGTTCCACCTGCGGTAGGATGACCACTCCGGGCTGTGTCCGGTTCTTGTTCTGGGCGGCGAAGATTTCCTCCACCTCGTAGTTCAGGTTGTGACGGCGGCAGATGTCCGTCATGCGCTGGATGACTTGGTAGTGGTAAATACCCCTGACCGGATTGCCGTAGATGTCGTTCTCCTTGTAGGTACGCTGTAGTGTTTCAAGGTCCATTACTTCGATTCCGTTGTTCTGGAAATCAAACTGTCTCTGATTGTTCAATGTTGCTAAAGCTTCCATAATTATATTTTTTAAATGGTTGGTAATTATTTGTCCAATAGGTTGATGATACGGACTGCCTCTTTGAAGCGTCCGATATTTTCCGGAAGAGGATTCCTGTATTCCTCTTCCTTCATGCGTCTTATAGAAGGTATTCCCGTCAAGGGCAGAGCCTGGTTGACTTTCCATCCGTCGGTGAATGCCTTCGGCTGGAGACTGTCATGACAGATCACTTCCCCGACACATCCGTGGACGAGCATGTTGCATACGGTCATCATGCAGCAGGTCCGGCTGATGTCTTCTCCGACCAGATAGTTTCCCGGATTGTGCGCATGGTATGCCAGCAGGAGTCTTCCACTGCCGCATGTGGGATCTCCCATCCTCTGTCCGGTCTCTTTTTTACCTGCTGCGCACATGACCATGAGTTCACAGATATGTGACGGCGTGAAGAACTGTCCGTTTGCCTGCTGTCCCGGTTTTGAGCAGTAAGCCATGTGGAGTTCACCGAAAGCGTCGAACCAGCCCGCCCTGCCGATTTGTTTCTGCATAATACGTGTCCATTCGGCTGTCATTTCCATGAACGAGGCATTTTGCTGACGCTTGTATTTCCAGTTGCTTATTGGCGGTGCTCCCGGAGAGAAGCCGTGGATGATGAAACGCAGCAGGTCGTTGAATACGGTCTGTATTTCATAGCCGCATGAGGAGGCAAAGCTTGTGATGAGCCTGTCGAGCGGCCTGACTTCGTTGGAGATTTCATATCGTGCCATATTCCTTTATATTATATTGGTTATAGACTGTCGTTGATTCTGTATACTGTTACGGTATGGTTTTCATTGTCCGTGTGGATTCTGACGGGACCGTATCCCATGAATTTCATGCGGATTTGTCCGTGCTGTCCCATACCGTTCCACTGCTCACGTGGTATTTCCTTAATAGCCATGCGGTATCCCCAAAGTACAAGAGAGTCAGGCAGGATTCCCTTGTAGAGTCTGCCTTTCAGGATTGCGGCCAGCTCGTCCAGCTCGCTCCGGCTGTATAGCGTAAATGAATCGCTGCGGAAGGTGTATTCGCCTGTCCTTTCCCTGTCCCGGTGTTTCATGATATGATAGCGGAACCAGTTACGGGTGGTGTAACCGTCATACAACGGATTCGGTTCTCTGTATTCCCATTTCCTGACCGGAGCATCGAACCTGAGACTGCCCGTATTGCTGCGCTTCCCGAATCCCCATGTCCTGAATATGCGGATTTCTGTACCTACGGGTTTCATGTTCCGGATATTGACCTGCGTCCAGGGACTTCCGGTGGTATCATAGGCGGCTTTTCCCATGTCATCGAAACAGAATACCGTTTCCGGTATCAGGCATATATCCGCATATTTTCCTGTTATCCGTTCTATATGAGCTTTTCCGAAATAATCACCAGAACGTGAGACAAATTCCACGCAGTCTCCTTCTGTCGGGCACATCTGTCTGCTTCGGACATTCTCCATCAGTTCCAGCATACGGTTCACTTTCCGTACTTCCTTTTCTGTAATGGGATACCCGAAGTCACCGTTTTCCAGTTCAAGACTGTCAAGGTCATATCGTATCTTTGTATTCATCCTGTTCTCCTCCTGTTTTGTGTATAGCGTTCAACCTGTCGGGTGATCATATCACAGAATTTCTGGCCGTTTTCTTCCTCACCCCTGAAATAGGCGGCCATCATCAGCAGGTTCCTGCTGTAATAATGCACCCATTTGTCATGGAAATGTGCGCCGGGAACCTGTCCGAATGTTTCCTGAAACAGTTCCAGGGTCAGATCCTCGTCCTGTCTCCTGTTGTATTCCCATATTGCCAGAAGCAGCATGTCATTGTAATTCAGTCTCATATTGCGTTGGTATTTGAAATGGCCATTATGATGTTGCAGCAACCGATTTCCCGGACATTCTCCTTCAGTTTTCCGTTGTTTACCAGTCTGTCGTATGCTTCATGCACAAACCTGTATGCAGGCGAATCATATCCGATACCGTGCAGATGTGATGTCGTCGCCACATTTATCCGTGATGCCATCATGGAAAGTATGTCCTCTTTCCCTGCGTGGCGGTTGCTGAAGGCATCCAGTATATTCCGGTGGATGCACGTTCCGTATCTGGCACGGTAATATTCCATTTCTTCTTCATCGGTGAAGGAATACACCTCTTCCGCTATCGTATCCTTTACAAGACGGAATGTACGGCCTCCTTTTTTCAGTATGGCTGTAATCTGTGGAATATGCAGTGTTTCACAGTAGCCGCTTATTTCCATCGGATGCACGTACAGGCGTGTCTTTCCTTTTACAAGATACATGGCCTGTGATGTACAGCCGGTTCTGTCCGTGTCGAATCCCTCTCCATGAAATTTCTCTTTTATTTCCTTGTAGAATGCATCCGTTTTCTCATGGGAAAGACCTTTTCCCCATTCATATCCGCTTTCCAGACTGAAAAGCAGATGGAAGAGGGTTGTCCGCCCGGTCTTGCTTTCCCAGTAGCCGTAAAGGTCGGCCGTACCGGATTTCGGTCCGAACCTGTATCCGTCCGGAGTATAGCTTTCCATCACTTCCAGGAGTGAGTTCATGAAATTTTCCGATTCTTCCGAATTCCACCATTCTGACGTATCGTCATCCATGGCATAAGCCGGTATATGGTTCATAACCTGTAGGTATTCCGGAGTTTCTTTCAGAATGTCTAGCATCCTTGTGACGGCTTCCTTCCTTTGTCTGATGGAGAACAGTTCTGTTCCGGTATCCGCGTGAAGCCTGTTCTGTGTCTTCTGGTCTGTAATCATGACTTCTGATATTTATTGTTATACATTGTCTGCCTGTAAGGTACAGGCATTCTTATTTCTTGTTGTCCCTGTTGTCTGTTTGCCCGCATCCCTGCAAGGCTTGGCGGAAAAAAATACCGGAGCGAAGCGAGGATGATTTTTTTCCAGACAACCAGCCCGGCAGGGCCGCCTTGCGGGAGTTGCGCGGCAAACAGCTATTTTTGCAGCAAGAAATGAGGATGCGTGATATTTTTTGTGATAGCATGGAAATGATTACATTTGCAAACGGAATTTTTTATGTTGCTATATAGTAAAAACAACATAAGCCTATCATTCAAACCATTTAAAGAATTTGTAAAAGCCATAAGTAAGTTGGATGAGAGGTAAACGGAACACAGTTATTCAACTGGGATGGTTTTACACATCTAAAAATATTCCGATTTTCATTTGATTTTATGGCAGAATCAAATGAATACTGACTTAAATACTACGTACAAACTAAAATAATATCAGTATGAGAAAAGTAAAAATAACTGTATTAAGGAAAACTATAATAGAGGATCTGGCCAAAGAATACGGAGTAGAGGGATTGAGCAAATGTCCGATGTTGAAAGAAGGACAGGTTTTTTACGCTGATTATGCAAAGCCTGATGGCTTTTGCGATGAAGCATGGAAAGCAATCTATCAGTATGTATTTGCTTTAGCTCATGGTGCTTCAAAGGAAACTTTCTATTTCGGAGACTGGATAAAGAAACCAGGTGTAGCTATATGCAGTTGTAATGATGGTTTGCGACCTGTAATCTTTAAATTGGAGGCTACAGATGAAGAATCATCCTTGGATTATACCCCTGTCAAAGAAACAGATAAATAGTTTGCTGTGATAAGATAGAATAGGAAGTCAAGGCAATGGGTTTCTGGATGGGTACAACTCTCAATTATCCGTGGGTAATATGAGCCGTCTAATGATGCTGTCCGGATTCAATTGGAACTCTGCCGTGTGAGTAATGAACAGAAAACTTTCCGGAAAAATAAAAGCAATTAAGATCTATGAATATTATCCCTGACAATGACGTAATTAATATTGTGTCATCGTCAGGGATTTTTACTTGTTAATAATGCCAGCAAATTTGAAATGTTGGACAATGCACTTGTGCCTTTATTCAAATAATTTTCCTATGTATGTATGCTCCATCCGTGGAAACGTTCCATGGTGACGGCAAAGGACTCGTCCGGATTTCCATGATACAGCAGTCCTCCGACAATGCCTGTATTCCCGTCCGGATAACGTTCGCAGAATCCGAACGAATAAGGCGCATGGTCGTAATAGAGTTCGATTTCGCATGGACGGTTCTCGTTCTTCTCCCATTGTTTTAGACGTTCAAGACAGTTTTCCAGGGTCTTGTCATTGATTGATTTTGCATACTGTACGACCTTGTCGTAATGCTCTTGTGAACAGCAGATTTTCATATCGTTTGAATTTATTGGTTGGTAAATGTTTTTTCAGTCAATCCAGAAAGTACCGCAATGAGGGCATCTGCATCCGGCAGGATATTCATTCGAATACCGCACGTCACGGTGGCGTTTGTAGTTCATGTCACCGAAGGTGCATTTCCCGTCTCGGAATGTCTGCTCATAAGCGGCTTCCTGTTTCTTGTATTCAGCCATCCGGCTTTTTCGGACAGATCCGGTAAAAGGTATCATGCCCGTTTCCCATTTTGTGGAATCACACCAGTCATTGGTCATGCCGCAGACTTCATTGGCATAGGAATAGTGTACCTGTGAATCGACAAACAGGTTCTCCCTTCGGAAAGGGAAAGTGATATCCAGCGGAATCCGTACATGATGTCCGGAACCGTTCCGGCTGTCGGCAATGGCCACCACTACATTCCCGTGGAAACGGATGCTTTTGAAATCGTTCTCAGGGTCTTTGCTGATGAGCCTGTCAAACATGGCGTTGAAGTAGATGCGCAGTTCTCCGCCGTATGTGGCATTCTCTACCAGTTCTTCAATCTTCTCGTCAAACTGCCCCTTTTTCAGATGCAGTGCGCGGCGTACCTTATGGCAGGCCATGGCGACTGATTCTCCCCGCATTGAACAACCGGTCAGATATCCGCTGATTTCCACTCCGAGCGAATAGAAGAAATTAGTGACGGATGAGTTGCGTATCAGGTCCTTTACCGGGTCGGAATCGTTCCGATCGTAGATAAGTTCCCTGATTTCATCTTCATGCTCTTCAAACTCTCCGGCTAAATTGTCCGTTTCCATATTCTTTCTTGTCTCCTCCAGATAGTCGTGCATGTTTGAGCTTTCCTGTTCCTCATACCATTCGTATGCCTTTTCATAGAGTTTTTCCATATTGTTGGAACGGATGCATTCCTCCTGGATGTCTTCATGCTCATCAAGGTCATCTCGGTAGTCCACGTAGTAGAGGCTTACATACTGTGGAATATAGTCTGTAAGTTGTAATGTCTGGTTCATGATTCCTGATTTTAAGAGTTATACAAACGAAAAAGCCCTGCTTGTCGTGCAGGGCCTGATTCTTGTGGAACTGAAACCTTTGGAATGTCTGTTTGTATGGTATCTCCATGTCTCAAGCAGATAATCCTTGGTTCCCTTGATACTTCCGTGTACCATACATCCTTTTTCATCATACAGGTAGCAGGTGTCAAGGAGAACCGGTATGCCGTCATGCACCTTGTACATGTGCAGCTCAATATCATTCTTTATGGCGGCAGACTTTTCCTTTTCCACTTTTCTGTGTATGGCTTTTCTGACCTCGCCGATATGGGTAGAGGTATAGCCGATTATTTCCGAATGGAATGCAAACTGATATTTTTCCATAACACTTTGTCCGTATTAAAATTCTGATATAAGTTCATCTTCATATACCTCCAGTTTAAGACCGCTCTCGACAATCCTGACCAGCCAGCGGCATTCCAGTCTTTCCATCAGTTCGACGGCACGGTATCCCTTATAGGGACGTTTCAGAAATACAATGTCTCCGGTTTTCATATTTGTTCCTCCTCTTTATTGTGCGTAGATTGTTTCTATCAGTTCTGCATCCGTAAGATAGCGCAGTTCCTGTGTGGAGCAGAACAGGCAGATGCTATCCAGCAGTTCATTTGCCGCAGCATCCAGGTTCCGTACTCCTTCGATCAGAGATTCTTCCAGTTCCTTGCTTGAAACAAGATATATTCCGTGAATGTCTTGAACAGTTCTCAAAGGGAAACGTCTTTCCTGATAGATGATGTCCTTTATCATGTCATCCTGTGGTGGCAGTTTGGCGCTGATTGTCTTGAACTGTTCGGGTGCGAGTTCCTTCAACCTTTCAGGATTGAAGCGGAACATTCTGAATCCCAGATATTCAAATCCGGTAGGCTCCGCTATTCTGTTATTGGTCAGAAAATCATGCACATGTTTGTTGCAGTCCCGGTTGTCCACATAGGCATGGAGCGGGGGAAGGGAATTGAGGTTGACGGTGATGTTCGTGTAGGATTCCCAGCATTCCGGATTATCTTTAGACCGGGATTCAAGTCCTACATACAGATTGTCATTGTCGATATAACTGTTCAGGACGAGTCTGACCTCAATGCGTTCAGCCGGATCTGTAGCTGTTTTCCAGTATAGAGTGTTCGATTTGTTCATACTTGTATTGTTTTTATGAGGGAATACGGCAGTCATTCTACCGCATTCCCCTGAATGTTATGATTTGATATTTATTTGTTCCTGTGCCGATTCCTTTTTCACGGTCCTCAATCTTTTTAGGAGATACAGGAAATATTCACGGTCATAGATCCGGAAAAGAAATTCCTCTGATGTCTCCTTGATGTGTCCGATGAAAGTTGCGGATTCCCTGCCGGGAGGATATTGAAAGAAATGTCCGTCGGAAACAAGGGTGAACTTCTTTCCTGATATATGGTCTATCAGTTCGTCCGGAGTTTCGTAATCTCCTTTCCCTTTATAGAACTGATAATGGTTCCGGCGAAGACTTTTCAGGGTATTCGCCATGTCCGTTCTTGCTTGTCTGGAATCTGATTGGATGACAAGGTTGCAGATGAATACGGGCTGTTTTCCGTCCAATGAAAAATAATAGGGAATGAGTCTGTCTCCGCTGATTGTTTTGCTTGTTTCCTCTTTTGAGATTACGGCTTTCCGGTTGATGATTTCCATGTGACGGCCTATCTGATTGTCCAGTTCGGATTGCGGAGTAAGTACGGAGCGTAGGCCCTTGAAATATCTTCCTTGACGGGTAAAGCAGAAAGAGTACATATTTCCGTAATACGGTTCTCCTACAAAGAACGAGTTTTGTCTCATGCGCAAGGGTGGCAGTACATCCAGCAGGTCATAGTAATCTTCTTCGGTGATTTCCTTGAACGGTTCGGACAGGGACTGATGGTATAGCCGCAGCTTCTTGTCTATCTCAGAAGGTGTTACGGCTTTCAGATAGGGATTGTTTTCCCGTATGCGCAGTTCTTCGATTGTTTCCCCACCATAGTCATTGTGGAATCCGTCACTCATACTCGTCAGGCATGTTCCGTCGAAGTATCGGGAATCGATTACATATTTCAATCGGTCTTTCATGTCTTATAGGTTTTGAAGGTTCAACACTCTTTTGACTGCATATACGGCATTCTGTGTAAGTTGCCGTTGCCATGCCTGGTATCTCGGCGACCATTTGAAACCGTATGATTTCAGTTCCTTGCGCTTCTGGTCATCCGGAATACTGTCAAACAGGATTTGCAGGCGGTCTGCCTCATAGTTCCATACCAGCGTTCCGCCTTCAAATTTCAGTTCACGGTTTTCCCGTTCTCTAATTTCCTGAAGTTTCAGTCTGGCCTGGCGTGCCATTTCCGGCAGTTGGAAGAAACGGTTTCGTGGAGTGATAACCGGTTTTTTGCATTGCGCATTGAAGTCTGTAATGAAGTCCACCGCTTTCTGTACGATTTCCACTTCTCCTTTTCCTGCATAGGTGCTTACTTTATTAAGGATACTGCTGACAAACAAGGCACGGCTGTATCCTCTTGCTTTACCGGTATCAATATCATGAATGGTCTGTGCGCTGCTTGCAATGTCACGCTTCAGGCGGTTCCATGCCTCTTCCTGCTTCTGTTCTTCCGGTTTGGCAGCCTCTTTCATCCTTTCCATGGCAGCCTTGAAGCGGTTACGCCAGTCATGAAATTCATCAAATCTGTTCTGGTATGCATCCAAAGCCTTGTTGTTGCGCTGGCAGTTAAATTTGGCAGGCCCTGTCACCATCGGACTGGCACATCGTGAGAGACTGCCCAGCAAGGCAGAGAACTTGCTATGGTATGCACTGACATACTCGTTCTGCTTTTCTTCCGGAATCTGTTTCAGATCCTCTACAAGTTGTTTTTCATATTGCATGATGTCTGTTTCCGCCCTTGCTTCAGGTTCGAAGGAACTCCATCTGTACGCGTTGTATGCAGCATCAAGCAGGTCTTCCAGATAGCCGGGATACAGGAATTCCACAGCTTCCCATTTTTCAAATTCAGACGGATGAAGTTCTGTTTCTCCGTCTGCCGCTTCGATTGTGTGTACATAGGAGCCCATTCCCGTACAGCGTTTACGGAAATGAAAAAGGACGGCTTCGTCATCCGTCCCTTGTTTTCTGATTTTCTTCACTCGGTAAGCATTCTTTCTTGTCAACGTGATAACCGTCTGTTTTCCGGTCTTGTCCTTCATGAGGTCTGCTACTGTATCTTCACATACCTTCTTTCCAACTTCTTCAGTCATATTCTTTTATTTAAATTAGACATGACCGGCTCCGTGGAGCCAGTATTTCAATTTCTTACTGGCCCGGCTGTTCTTTGCCAATGACCGGTGCAAGGCTTGGCGGAAAAAAATACCGGAGCGAAGCGAGGATGATTTTTTTTCCAGCCAACCAGCCCGACAGGGCCGCCTTGCACAGTCAGTGGCAAAGGGCGATATTTGCTGTAAGAAATGAAATAGTGTTTTTTTTAGATAAGCGCAAGTAAAATTATCTGTTATACAATATTTTCTGTAATTTTGTATTTTATACGTTTTACGAGTATAAAAACAGTTCTATTAATAACTATGCTTTTTTGATTAAAATATGAGAATAAATATTGAAAGATATAAGTATTTCCGCGATACACAGTTATGGCCATTGGCAGATACCCTAAATTATAAACAATGGTTAGAAAATTTTACTAATGATGAAGAGTTAGATATTGCTCAACGCATCTTGGATTTTTTTATATATATACCTGATAGTATGATTAATCAGATGTTAGCTATTGTAATAGGAAAGTGTGGTTATTATTTCAAACGGCAAATAGGAAAATGGACAGATGATGATTTTAAAAATAATTGTTGGTATAGTTTTATCCCTGGTGAAGAAATGAAACCAACTGATAGCGGATATGTTTTTAATCGAAAATTAAGAGATAAACTTGGAATTCCAGAAGAACGAATCATTGGATTTAATGAACTTCAAGAAATATTGGTGAATAGTTCTAATCAGAATGTGATACTTGTAGATGATTTTGTGGGTTCCGGTCATCAGACTTATGTTGCATGGTGTAAACAACGATATAAAGGGTGGACTCTACAGCAATTAGCTTTTATAAAAAAACACAAAGTTATATATGCACCTTTGATAGTTAATTATAAAGGCTATAACAGCATTATTTCTGAATGTGATGGACTAGGTCTTACTTATATTCATTTATTAAACAAACAATATTCTATATTTGAACAGAATTCCCTATGTTGGGGAGGTGATGTTAAATTATACAATAAAGCTATGGATTTAATATTTGAAAAAAGTAAAATGTTAAATATCCCGTTTACAAATGGGGGGCATGTTAATGACGTAAAAGGCTATCGTGAACAAGGACTTGCTTTGGCTTTTGAGCATGGAATACCAGATGCTTGTCCACCTATTTTCTATTGGGAAACAGGTGATTGGAAACCATTGATGAACAGAGTTTACTCAAGATATTAATTGATACAAAAAATTATGGACATAAATATACAAGAAAAATTGGATCAATTATTCGGCAGTTATAAAGCTGAATGGTTAAAAAAAGATATATTCAAGTTCTTCACAGAGCCTTATTATTTTACAATATTAAAAAGTAATTACCCTGGTGTTTTGCAAGGAGGTCGCGGAACTGGTAAAACAACAGTTTTACGTGGATTATCGTATCTTGGTCAATATGAAATCCTTAACTCTGATATAAAAAAGTTTGATAAGAATAATTTTATCGGTATATATTATCGTGCCAATACAAACCATGTTCGTGCATTTTGTGGAAAAGGACTAGATGAGAATGAGTGGAAAGCCATCTTTGAACATTATTTTAACTTGATTATTTGTTGGGAGATGCTTCACTTCTTAGAATGGCACAAAACAATTAAATCAGATGATGAAGATTTATCTAAATATGCATGTCAATTGATAGCTTCCTCATTGCATTTAAATGCACATATAAATAATTTCAAGGAGTTGTTGAATCTTGTTGAAACTGCAATGTATGAATTCCAAGCAGAAATAAACAATATAGCAGATGGTAATATGCCTAAATTGTCAATGGCTGGAGTTCCTATTGAAATAGTTGCACAACAAACTCAAAAACTAAGGCAATTTAAAAATAAAGTGTACTATTTATTGATAGATGAATATGAAAATTTCACAGATTATCAACAAGAGTGTGTTAATACGCTTATAAAGCATGTTCCAGAGTCCTATACGATAAAAATTGGTGTAAGGGAAATGGGATGGCGTATAAAAACAACTCATAACAAAATGGAATCGCTTAATGACCCTGCAGATTATAAGTTAACTAATATAGAAGAATTCTTTACTGATGCTCAAACAGCTGATAGATTTGAAGAATTTGCTAGTAACGTATGTAATCTTCGTCTTCGGAAATTGATAAATGATGGAAACGAGGAATATGACATTAGAAAATCACTTGTAAGTATTTCTATTGAGGAAGAAGCTGAAAAACTAAATGTAAAAAAGACTTCACTTTATAAATCTTTTGTAGAAATAGAAAGTAAAAACAAAATGGATTTGAATATCCATCCATTATATAAATATTTAATTGCATATTGGGCAGAAATACATAATGAACCATTGAAGGATGTCATAGATAATTATGTAAATAATCAAGACGATTGGAATCAGCGTTATAATAATTACAAGTATAGTCTTTTGTTTAAATTAAACAAAGGAAAATATTTAAAGATTTCAAAATATTATGCGGGTTGGAATACTTTTGTTAAGTTAGCTAATGGAAATATCCGTTATTTAATGGCATTAGTCAATCAGTCATATAATTTGCATATAGAGAATGGAAATGATGTGAAAGATTCAGTCTCAGTAGAACATCAAACGATAGCTGCTAAAAATGTAGGTTGGAAAAATTTAACAGAATTAGAAGGATCTTGTATGATTGGTTTACAATTAACGCAACTAGTGCAATCGCTTGGTACGATATTTAAACGATTGGCAAAGGACGGGAATAAAACTGCTCCAGAGATAAACCAATTTGACTTTGATGGTGAGATAAGTGATAGGTCTCGTGAAATGCTAAATCTTGGTATTATGAATTTGGCACTTGTTAGAATGCCATCAAATAAGTTATCTGGAATGAAGAGTTTGAAGGATTTTCAGTATCAACTCCATCCTATTTTTGCTCCTTATTTTGATTATAGTTTTCGTAAGAAACGTAAAATGACACTAACGGACGCGGAATTTTTAGGTTGTATTGACACTCCTAATGAGACTGTTGCAAGAATGCTATTACGAAGGGATGTTTCAGAAGAAGAAGTAAATTCTGTTCCAACCCAATTAACATTGTTTGATTTAAATAATTTTGAAAATAATAATGACTAAAATAAATAGAGACTACATATATATAGATGAATGGTATGATTTGAATAAGGTAATTCTAGAACCAAAATCTCTGTATATATATGCCCATGATCCTGAAGATCGTAGTGTTTTTTGTGCTCAAGAATT
>ENA-OXTT01000350-OXTT01000350.1-human-gut-metagenome-genome-assembly--contig:-NODE-350-length-14259-cov-10.335_pt1 | contig 14259 bp, 19 predicted proteins | sample MGYA00249343_ERZ652648 | MGnify/ENA primary metagenome ERZ652648 (study PRJEB26925, sample SAMN05826818) | human gut metagenome | biome: ENVO:2100002; feature: ENVO:00000062; material: ENVO:00002003...
TCATAGAGTGCGACATGAAACCAGCTTTCTATTTCGAAATTCCCAGAGATACCAATCGATATCTTATACTGGGAATCCTCGATGAAGCAGGTTATCCTCATTGCTGCCTATTAGTCCAACCAAAACAAATGTTTAACCCTCAACTCAATTAACATCATGAAACTAACAATAACAACTCTAGTAATCATTGAGGATACTACAGATTTATCTGTACCTGAGAAAAGTATATGCTATCATTCATTCTTTGAAGACATAGAGAAGGCTAAAAAGGAAATCATAAATGACGTAAATAAGGTATATCATCTCACAGCTAATAATCCTAACCCTATACACCTCATCACTAATCCTGGTATCCTATACATATAGGATTATATCAAGGTACATACAATAATACTAAAAAATTATGAAATCACTAATCCTACTCATCGTAACAACCTGGCTCCTAATCCTAAATGAAGAAGCCTACCTAACAAAGAAATTCATCTACAGAATGAATCTAATCGTAATCCTTTTAGTATATGCCTTCATACAGGTATACCTAATCGAATAAATACCGGGTACCTCCCACACCACCCAAAAACAAAACAAAATCATACTAACGCTAACTAAGGTACATAATATAATACCTATCCCATCTATAACCAATATACCATCTACTAATATAATAATACCAAATACATATATCAAGGTACCTCGCCGGGGGTATTTGCCTTTGGTGAACCAGGTATGGGTACCTACCTACCACTATACAACTACACTATAGCCACTATACTATATAGCTCTCTAGCTCTACTACCCCACACTTTAAAGGCAATCACAAAAAGGCTAAAAAGGTACACAAAATCCGACCATTAGGGGCCCCTAAATCCCCTACCCCTAAGAGCCATTTATATTAGTATATATTATATAATAAGTACTGGGATTAGGCAATAGGATTTGTGATTAGGCAATTAAAATTATTAGGTTTCAAGGCTAAAAGGTTTATAGGATTTAAGGCCTTTATAGGTAATATTTAGGCAATATTCCTAGTAACTCTGTAAGTAATTTGCTTAGTATTTATATTATGGATATTTGCAGAACTCTAGGACAATTTTGTGATTTAGTGGTACCTAGATTGCCTAGAGCCATTAGGTATTATATAATATTAGTTATAGGTAGGGAAGGTAAATGGCAATCTCCATTCATGGCCTCGGAGATTTAGGCAAATATAATTCAAGGCCCTTAATAACCTACGAAGGCAATTAGGGTTATTGCATATATAATATATTATATTTATATTTGCATTGTAATAATAACTAATTAAATATAAACGTATGAAAACAAGTATTTTAACAACTGATTTTAATTTTGCAAAGAGTATTAATCTTTCATTAATTGCTGCACCCGATGCCTATCCTTCTTACCCTGAGGCATGCTTCGGTCAAGCACCCAAGGTAAACGAATTCGAAAACCTTTACACAGTTACACAGTAACGGTTCCTTTCACTTGCTAAATTAACTTAAGGGGTACCCATAACAAGGTACCCCTATAAATACATATCATTATGGCAACAACAAAAAACAACTGGAGTACAGATCGTATCTCTAACACAGTAATCATAAATCTTATTGCTTACACTCCTGATTACCCATGGCATCTTTATATCTGGGGTTCACAAAAACATTTCGAACGGGTCTTACCTAAATTAATTACCTCCCAACACAAGGAAATCACCATCTATATCAATACAGACGATTGCCTAATCGAATTCGAACTTGAGCAACCAGACCCAGAGGATCTTGAACCAGATATTACCTTTAATGCTGACGATATTACATTCAAGGCATACTTCGATTAATACCTTAACCCAGGCCTAACTTAGGTACCTGGGTTTTTACTTACGCTAACTTAGTAAGCCCTTATAGGCTATCCTAATCTCTATAGGCTTACCATAGTCCCTATATGGCCTTATTGAATTAGGACCTAATAGGTTTATAGAGGGCAATAATAGGGATATAGCTAATGGGCCTTAATTCTTTATCACCTTAGTCCATTAATGGCCCTATCAATATACAGGTATATAATACACTCTCAAGAGGACAGGCATAGGCCATATAGGAATATCCATATACATATCATATATGCCCACTACAAGGCGTGCGAAGATTCCCCTTGTGAACCCCCAAAATTAAGTGCAAAAATTAAGTCCTTTTTAGGGTGCAATAAATTTTTGAATTTATAGATTTTTCACAAAAATAATTTTAAAAATAAAAATATTCATTTTCTCAAAAAATTTTCTTGAAAATGTTTGTAGATTAAAATAAAGTCCGTATCTTTGCAATGTCAAAAAGATAAAGCGATATTTGAATAAATTTTTAATTAAAACTTTTTAAGAAATTATTTCTTTAAAAATTTTGCTAATTAAAAAATAGTTCTTATCTTTGTAATACAGAAATGAAAAACCTTATTAGATAGTTTAATAAGTCTTGAATATCTATCAAAAAGGTTATAAAATAATAATAATAAAATATTCAAGCGTTTTTATTATGAAAAATCAAATTAACAAAGTGAGTGTAGAAAAAGCAGTAGCAAACAGCAAAGCAAATAGTTTAATTGCTTTAGACGTTTTAAAGTCTGTGAAAGAAAAAAATCAAGGACTTTTTAAAACAGCTTTAGGGACAAAAACAGAAATTTATAAAAAAGAGTTGTTTTTGGGAGCAAACGAAAAGCAAATCAAATCTTTGCGAAAAAAGTTTAGAAATGTTACATTTAATTTTCTTTCAACTATCGCAACAAATGCAGATAAAAAACTAATCGAGGGCTTTATAGACTTTTATAAACAAGTCTATGTTTTAAATGATTTTTCTTTTTCTTCGATTGCAAGCGAAAACACAAAAGAAGAAAAGAAAGAAATTTTAATAAAAGGTCTCGAAATAGTAAAAAAATCTTTGAAGTAAAACAAAATTAAAGTAGGGGAAATATTTCCCCTACTAACTAAAATAAATCATTTATAAAGATATGGTAGTATTTACACAATATTTAATTATTAATATAGCATTGTTTGTAATTATAGCTTATTTAGTTATTCAATGCTATAAGGATATAAAAGAAATTTTAAAAGACGATAACGAAACTTTTGAGGACTAAAAGAAAGCAAAGGACTAAATAAAAATGTTTGTCCCTTAATTTTTATTTTCAAATGTTAAATTTAACGTAACCGTACTCCCCTTTTAGTACCACAACTTTCGAAGCCCTCACATTAAGGGGTACCTTGAAGGCAAATACACATTTTAGTACCACAACTTTTTGACACCTCGTATTAGAGGCATGCCAAGATATCCCACACCACACATGCCCCCATAACACACAAAGAAGCCAGAGACCTAACATCCCTGGCAACTAATTAAAGTATAGCACGAATTAAATCCTTAGTCCTATCTTTCCCAAGAACTCCTCGAACCTTACCACCTTTCTTCTCATAAAAGAAAACATAATACTGTTGAAGATTCCTTAACCACCACCTCTTAACTTCACCATACCCATCAAAGTACCTTTCTATACAATTCATATCCAATTGGGTAATCCATATCTGATACCAAACCCTATTATCCTCAGAACACTTTAGGATTCTCTTTTCATTATCATCCCTAATGGTTTCAACCTTCACCATCTTAATAATCCTCCCTCACTGATTTTAACCTACTGGTAATATCTATTCTCCCAGTAACCTTTAACACCCTACTATTTTTTCTCTTTAGGTATAAATACCTTAAATAATCTTCTGCCCTTTCAATTGCCTTATCCTTATCAAGGAAGGTTTCTATATTACTCGAATTCTTATCTCTAAGTGTAAGCCAAAACACCAATCCCAGGAAGGAATACCTAATCTTAATGAAGTACCTTCCTCTGCTTGTATGGTAGTAAATCTGATACTGATACTTTCTCATAATTCTTTATATTGATTATATAATATCATAGACTTCGGATTATCCCTTTGGTAATGGCGATATCAAAGTTCTTTCTATAAACCAAATCAAAAAACAATGAGTACTATAACTAAAACTTTTAAATTGCCTTCGGGGGAGGGGACTTTCTATTATCTCCTCGAGTCTTATAAGAGAAAACTGATAAATTGGGATCTGGCAGAGAGGATAGGAGTAAGCTTCACTGGGGATTATTCTAACCTTAGCTGGTTTACTACTTCCCTGATAGAGGTCACAGATTGGGGAATTGCTAACCAGCTTGGAGTCACAGAATTGGGATATTACGTAAAAGCAGTATGCCAAGAAAATACTACAAGCTCTGAGAGAAATGCTAGCAATAGATTTATTCAATCTGAATCAGGTAATATAATCTATGTTGGCTTCACTCAAGCTGCAGCTCCTCAAAAGCTAGTGCTGAATGTACAAACCTTGAAAGCATCTAATGTGGATAGATGCTTTGTATGGATAACTTATGAAGATAATACTGGGGATAATACTACAAAAGCCCTTATCTATGATATTCATCGTAAGTATAGGTATTCTCCCTGGGCTACAGCAAACGATGAAGTAGTATTTGGTCCAAATTTACAATATAAGGATGATGCCTGGGTTGCAGCTCAGCCCTCTGGAATCAAGATACCCGCTGGTACTTATGTAATGGTTGCAGACTTCAACTACCCGAGTCCACAAATTATCTATAGTGCCGATATAAACTTTTTCGATCGTTTAGACAGTATGACCATCATAGATCTTCTCGATATATATCCCCAAATCTCAAGGAGAGCAAATTGGAACTTACTCATTGAATGAGTAAGTAGTAACTAATCTAATATTTAAAGTGATTATGGAAGAAAAACAGAATTCAGAATCAGTAGTAGGGGGATAGTAGAGTCAAGTACTATAACCCTGAATGGTAGTAGTGGAGCTTCAAGTCCTATTCTTGTGACTTCTTATAAGAAAAAACTAGTAAATGGGAATGAAGCTTCTAAAGAAAGAGTACCCTTTACAGTACATAATGTAGCTACCTGGTTGGATGTAAGTGTTGCACCATATCTTAATACCGATGTCCCTAAGTATGATGTAACTTTTACCACTAAATCAGCAAACCCAGGTAACTCAGATAGACAGATCCGAGTAACTTTAGACCAAGAGGATTCTGGAAATACAATTGAAATTATTGTAAAACAAGAAGCAAATAAATTAAACAACCCAATCTCTTTCAGTATATACGGGGAGGCTGGGACTTCTGGTTCATATCAACTCTATGATATCCAATGGATGGCGGCCTATTCGGTAACATCTAAGTTGACAATCAACTTTGTATTGGGATCTGGGTTTACTTTAGAAAATGGGAATGTAACTGGTATCACTACCATGGCTAATGGTTCTAGAACATCTAACTTAGTTAGAGTAAGAAGAACATCTGGTAATGATTTACCATATCTCGCAGATTTTTCTGTAGAACCTTCTAAAGATGATAAATACAATTATTTACCTCAAAACTTAAAAGAATATGGAAAATAAAGTTCTTAAATTAGGGGAGGGGGGATCCACCGAGATTAATCAAGAAATCCCCTATGGTGAAACTATGGATTGGATAATAGAGTCTTATAAGAGAAAACTAATAAATGGGAAGCCTACTGGTAATACTTCGGTAGGCTTTTCTGCTTCTATTAGTAATCCATCTAAGTATCTCTTAGAAAGAGATATAAATATAGATAACCAAGTACTCATTACTCCCATAGATAGTGCCGGTGGGTATACCGGTGTATTGAATCTGGTACAAGAAGAATCTGGCAATAAAATAAATATTAATATTACTACTCCTGGAAAAAAAGAATACTGGGAAATACGTTTCTCTCCCCTAATTCTCTTTGGGATTACAATGGATAGTTTTTTTGCTGCAGATACCAATATTAGTGGTGAATATGGATCAATGGCCGATGGTACCCTATATAAGAATTGGATAGTAAATCAAAATAGAAATATGATTAATGTCTATATTTCTCCTATGTACCCAGGGGATTACGACATGTTGTCTTGGTCCTGCCTTGATAAGAATGGTAATGCTTTTAGCCCTAACTACAATTTACCAAGTAATTCATACTTTACAACAAAAACAACTGGCTTAGGTTCCTATACTCTTACAAAAGTTTCAACCCCCTCTGTTAGCAGTGGTACTCTTATACTCTCTAGTAGTTTTAACCCCACTAAAAAATATCCATTAGATTTGAACTTTTATTGGGGAGTTCCAACCTAAGACTTATATTGAGATCAAGATAATATCCCAATTATAAAAGCAATTACCCAGAATATAAGAGCCAGTGTATATGCAACAGAATACCTATGCCAGGGATACCAGCAAGTAATATAAGAATCTACTTTTAGTATTTCTGGATGTTCTTCCTCGTATTTTTTATCCTCTTCTCTAGAACTGTATTTATAAAATACATAGAAAGGTAAGAATACGAGGAAAATTATTAAAGCAACTGGGAACAAGAGTAGGAGAAGAATCTCCCACCCTTGCATTGATGTCCCAGCATAATTACCATCTCTGTCAAAAAAGTATCTCATAGTAATTTGTATTTTATGTATCTGATTAATAGATAAATCGGAAATAGAGGTAATACTATCCATACCGAGATGAATAAAACGAGAGAGTGTATTTTGTGAGTATAGGGTAAATAATCCAAGCAAGCCCTTACAAAAAATACAGTGAACGGTAAGCATACCAAATAAATTATTGCTAATACTGTAGTCATTGTTCTTTGAGGTATTTGTTAATAACCTTGGTAAGCTTCTTATCAAATTCAATCATCATATCGAAAGCTTTCGAATCTTTCATACTTCTAATTTCCTTATCAAGTAATTCTATGTTTCTCTTAATTGAGGAATAGGCCTTATATGCAAGGAATACTCTTTCATTTTCTTCGGTAAGCGGACGAACTTCTCCCTTTTGCCCATCCAATCTTGGATATGTATCATCAGGACCCAAGGTTCTTGCAACTTTTACCCGGTTACTGAGCATTGCAAATCCACCTTTCTTATCGATGGATTCTACTGTTACTTTCTCTGTGATGGGTCTTCCTGATAATACGAAGATAACTTCATCACCTTCTTTGAGCTTTTTAGCTTCTTTCTTTTCTTTTTTCATATCTATTTTATTTAGAAATTTTCTTTATGCAAATATACGAAATTATTCTTTATTTATTGCATTATCTATTTTATTTTTTATAAATTCATAGGCATTGCCCCGGTAATCCTCTAGCATTTTGTATTCCTGTGGAGATAGAAATATTCCGTTTACTTTAAAAGCATCTCTTAGATGCTCCGGTATAGTGCCCTGGTGAGTGATGTTATTATAACGGATGATGAAAAGTTTCTTTCGGTCTTCATCAATAACTCCCAGAGTGTTTACTGGTTGGAGTTTAGTTTGGTAAATTCCCCCGAAAGCCGAAGGAACCATTAGAATACTTCCTGGTATTCTAGTTATCCAATGGGAATAATCGGGAGTAATTACGGCAATTTTCTTCTCTTTTTCAAGTTCTTTATCATAAGCTAATCGATTAAACCAAAAAGCACATTTAAAACAAACTTGTTTTCTTGCCATAAGTTGGGGAATCTCTCTAGTTTCATCGAATTCCTCTAAATTAATTGGTTTGCCACATATCTGGCATTCATTTTTCTTGCCCATATTGCATTATTTTATAAGTTATATATGATAATAGAACCTCGAAACATCCTAAAAATGGGTTATAAGCAATACTTTTGTTACTAAAATTGAACCATTAAAACTGATAAGTTATGGATAAACTAACAAATGAAATGATTAAAGACCTTGCTATTCGCTTAGGTTTAGAACCTGCCCTATTGAAAGCTGTCCAATTGGTGGAAGCTGCCGGTAGAGATGGGTTTTTAGCTGACGGTAGGCCTCAAATTCTCTTTGAGGGTCACATTATGTACAAAGAAGTACATAAGAAATTCCCTGACAGAGATTTAGCTTACCTTTGTAAAAGATATTCTACGATTTTCTTCCCTAAATGGGATAAATCGAAGTATTTGGGAGGTGTACACGAGTATAAGAGACTCGAATTAGCCAAAGAAATTGATGAGGAATGTGCATTAAAGTCTGCAAGTTGGGGTATGTTCCAAATTATGGGCTTCAATCACCACCTTTGTGGATGTAAAGATGTCTTCGAATTTGTTCACAAGATGTCTGAATCTCATGAGAAACAATTGGAACTCATGTATTATTTCATGAATAACTCTGGTTGTTTGAAAGAACTCAAAGCAAAAGACTGGGCTGGCTTTGCCAAAAAGTATAATGGTCCCGGGTATGCCCAGAATGCCTATGATCAAAAGTTAAGAAATGCTTACGAAAATTTCAAAGATAAGTTATGAAAAGATGTCATTTTAACAGCTGGGTAGTAAAAGTATTCCTTTTCCCCAGTTACAAGGCAATAACCATGTTGTACAACTCCTTTTTCAAGCATAGAGTAGAGGAGTGTAAACCGGATGATATCAACCATGAGAGAATCCATCAGGTACAACAGATTGAGTGTAGTATAGTCGGTTTGATACTTGGTATCATACTCTGGTTATCATTTGGTATGTCCTTTTGGTGGGTAGTGGCTCTGACTTTTGGATTCTTTTACCTTTGGTATGTTATTGAATACCTAATTATCATGTGCTTTGCCAAGTGGAATAAACAGAATGAAAGATATCATGATGTAAGTTTCGAAGAGGAAGCTCACAATAATGATAAGAATCTGAGTTATTTGGAAGACCGTAAGCCATTTGCTTGGATTAAATACATTAAATTGAGAAGCTACAAGAAATGAAGAAACTAATGGTATTGGGAGTGTGCGCTGGACAGGGTGCACTCCTGTTCCCTTTTAAGAAGAATTTGTTAGGGAACATAGAGATAAGGGGAGTATTCCACACTCCAGGCGAAGAACAATGGAAATTAAATTTTGGAGATATACCGTTCTATAAGGGCTTTTGTTTACAAGAATTTGATGAGAAAGTAGACATAATTATATCAAGCCCTGATTGCGGTAGTTCTAGTATTATGAGGTTATCCAAGGTAAAAGAATTAGGTAATCCCAAAGATAACCGTAGTCTTAATCTAGTAATTGCATCAATACTCGAGTATAAACCCAAGATATTTCTTATAGAAAATCTACCAAGATTGCTAACCTTGCTTCCCAAGGATTTCTTTGAGGAAACCTTCAAAGACTATAAATTAGTTTTTCACGAAAGGTCAGTTTTAGACTACGGAAATTCTCAAGAATCAAGGAAGCGACTACTCATCATTGGAGTACATAAAAAGACCGGTAAGAAATACTTGAATGCTTTTGATGAAGTATTTCAAGTAAAAACTCCAACAACTACTAGAAATCTACTTAAACCGCTCACATTCTCTCAGGAAAATAATACTAATCAGATTCCATTTATGAGTAAAACTCTGGCAATGTATGACTATCGAAAGCTTCCCGAGAAGAAAAACCTTACTGTAGCAAAGATACATAGGCTCTGGGTTAGAGATTTCAAGGGTGAAAAGAAGTGGCCTATCAAAACTGCAAAGATGAGTACTCTCCCAGGAGTATATCGATTGGAGTATGATAAACCACCATTAACTCTCAGACCTGCAGATAGGCAATTTAGACCAGATGGATACCCCTTGGGAATCGAAGACTTCAAGGCAATTATGGGATTCCCTGATAAATTCGAAATTTACCTTCACAAGAATGGTGATACCTTCGAAGGTGATTTTAAGGATTACCATTACTGGCTTAACAAGGCAAGGTATACAATTGCCAAAGGGGCAGTAGGGGAAATAGGTATTTGGTTCAAAAAATGCCTCAAGAAAATTGATTCATCAAAACTGAGCTAAATTGAGCTGTTTGAAAACCCTTTTTTCTTTTTATTAAGTTTTTCTTTTTTAGGAAAGTGCTTTCTGGTAAAGAAAGCTATAACCTATAAATCAATTCTGAAGGTAAGAAAGGGATTGTTAAGGGAAAACAAGGAAACGAGTGAGTACCAGAGTTTCACTAAAAGCGAAATTACAATGAAGAATTTAAAGAGGGCCTTGTTTATTGTACTTCTAGGATTTACTATTTACCTTTGCTTCAGGAATTACAAACTTTCTCGAGAAGTTGATTCCCTGGAACTAGCGGTCAATGAAATCCCAGATACAGTATACAAAGACAAACCTTTCAAACCAGAGAAGAAGTATTCTAAAGAAATTGAACCAGGTAAAATCTTAGTTTACGATAATAGTTACGACAATAGGCAGCCAACTCTCTTTCCTGATTCCATGCTAAGGCAGCCAGCTATCAGTAAACAAGATTCCCTGGTTCAAATTGTTTTGAAGAAAGATAAGTTGAATTTGAGTCTATTCAATCAACAGACTGGAACTTATTCAACTAAGCTGTTCAAAATTGACTTAGATAAGTACAACTATAACTGGTATGAAGGTCAATTAACTCGGAAGAAAGTTGCAAAGTTATTACTTAGTCCATACGTTTATGGCAAATATAGACCTTTCAATAATCTATTCGATATGGGAGCTGGTCTTTCAATCAAGACTAAGAGATTTAATTACAAATTCGGAGTCAATACCTTTTACTATCCGAAGGTAAAATCTGGGATAGGTACTGACATCGAATTTCAAATAACCTATAACTTTTAGATATGGCAAAGACTATCTCAGAAACTAGAACTACTTTAACTCGAGAAGAGTTATCAAATCTTTCAAGGGTTACAGTAGATGTTTTCTTTTTCAGTCTTTTCTGTTATGTGATACATCCAGTAAGGGGAAAGGTAAGGTTCGAACTTTACCCATTTCAAAAATCGGTTTTGTATAATTTTATTGCTCAACGTTTCAATATCATTTTGAAATTTCGTCAGGCAGGTATTACAGAATTGATTTCTATGTACTGTCTTTGGTTGGCGATGTACCATCCCAACAAAAAGATAAACATTATTTCTATCAAGGATACCACTGCTAAAAAAGTACTTAAGAAGATTAAGTTCATGTACAAAAATCTACCCTGGTACCTTCAAACTCCCATTATAAACGGTAGGGCTGGTGAATACGGATCAGCATCCATGATAGAATTTGATAATGGGTCTTTTATTGAATCAATTCCGACATCATCCGAAGCCGGTCGTTCGGAATCTCTTTCCCTTTTGGTAATTGACGAGGCAGCAGTAGTTAGATGGGCTGCTCAAATTTGGGCTGCTGCTTTTCCTACTCTTTCCACTGGTGGAGCTGCCATCGTCAATTCCACTCCTTATGGAGTTGGTAACTTTTATCATTCAACTTGGGTAGATGCCATTGCTGGAGGTAACCCCTTCAATCCCATTCGATTATACTGGCAGATGCACCCGGAACGAGATATAAATTGGTATAACCAAATGTCTTCTGCTTTGGGTGCAAAACGAACAGCACAAGAAATAGACGGTGACTTCTTGTCATCAGGTAATACAGTCTTCGATCTAGCTGATATTAAGGCTATCGAAGACTGCCTTAGTGATTATCCAGTAATAAAGAAAAGATTCAATGGTCAATACAGGCAATTCTGTGAACCAGAATCTGACAAAGAATATTTCATTGGTGCTGACGTTGCAACTGGTAGAGCTTCTGACTATTCCTCATTCACTTGTATGGATAAGCTAGGAGAAGAACAAGCAATATATAAGGGAAGAATGGCAGTAGGGGCTTATGCTAAATTACTTGGAGATACCGGGCAATTGTATAATTGGGCTACTATAGCTCCGGAATCTAATGATGTGGGTTTAGCAGTAACCTCTAAACTTCAAGATGAAGGTTATCCAAAGCTGTACTACTACCAAAAAATGCTTAAGAAAAAGGGAAAGAGTAGACCAGAAATGGACCAATCTCCTGGTTGGTTAACTACACAAAAGAATCGTTCAGTGATAATAGAAAACTTAGAAGAAGATATCAGAAATGATAACGTAATCATAAAGGACCCATTTTTTGTTCAGGAAGCTTATACTTTCATCTATGATGGTTTAGGTAGGCCTGTTGCAATGGGTAAACATAGAGCAAATAATTCTGCTGTTGATGTAGACCTTGAAGGAGACGTATACTCAGATGATGATATATTTGGAAAAGCAATATGCAATCACATAAGGAAAGGAAAAACTAACGTAATCGTACAACCAAGATGAAAAAGTACTTCAATTTTAATTGGGTTTGGGGACGTAAGAAGGACCCTCCCAAAGATGGTACCTCCTCTAATAAAGAGCAAAAGCCTACCACTCCGATATCACCTGGTAGAGTTTCAGTTGACGATGATAGCGATAACTTAATCACATCATTACATGGGTTGACTAAATTAGTCGAGCCCTCTTTTCGTGTTGATGTAATACCTTTAATCCGAGATTTATATAAAGTAAATCCGGATATGGGCATTGCATTGCAAGATATGTTTAAGTTAGCTAACACCAGTCATACAGTAACCTTTCCAAACAATACCGATGAAGAGGCTTCTAAGATGAGAGACCATCTTAAAAAAGCAACCAAAGGATGGACCAGATATACTGCCGGTATAGATGGTTTAGTTAACAAAATGATTGTTCAACTTCTTGTAAGTGGAGCAATATCTGTAGAGGGAGTTCCCAATGATAAACTAGATGGTTTGGCTACGGTATTATTCCTTAAACCAGAATATATCAAGTTTAAACGTGAATTAAATGGGGTGTATCATCCTTATCAAAAGAATCATAATTACTGGAACAAGCAACAAGATTACATTAAGCTTAACCCAGAAACTTATTTCTATGTTGGTATGTTCAATGATACAGATGAACCCTATGGAGTTCCTCCCTTTATGCCTGCCTTAGATTCTCTCAAGGGTCAAAATGATATGAAGATTAATTTCAAACATATCATGGAGATTTGTGGTATGGTGGGTTTTCTTGAAGCTAAAATGCAGAAATCCCCTCAAAGGGCTAACGAAAGTATAAATGCCTACGAATCTAGACTAAACCGAGAGCTCAATCTTTTAAAACGTAATGTTAAGGATGGCATGAAGGATGGGGTTGTTGCGGGTTATATTGATGACCACGAATTTAAACTCAACTCTACTACCAAAGAACTTGGTAATATCGAAAAGCCTTGGAATATGAATCAACAATCCGTGGCTAATGGTTTGGGAGTTAATGGCTCTATCATTGGAGTATCTGCTACTACTGGTGAAGGGGCAACGGGTATAATGCTGTCTAAGATGATTAGCCAGTTAAAAAATATCCAAATGCTTGTAGCTTATGTATTAGATCGACTTTATTCTCTAGAACTGCGTCTGGCAGGATTTAATAATAAGGGAATGAAGATTGATTGGGGAACTTCTACAGTTTCTGATGAAGTTAAAATCCAACAGGGTCTTCAGTATAAGATACAGAACCTTGACTTACTGTATAAGGCTGGTATTATTAGCCAAGAACAGTATGCTTGGGCAATGGGCTATGATTCCCCGGATGAGAAAGAACCAAGAGTTTCATTGGAAGATCAATTTGCTAAAGGTGGTAATTCAGATCCTCAAGAGGGAACTAAAAAGAAACAAAGGCAGGATGATAAAAACCAATCTGCTCGTAGGTCAAGAGATAAGAATAACCCGGCTCCTTCTCGAGGAGACCAAAATACTAAACCAAGATGAGTAAATTTACAAAGAAAAACAAAGAGCATCTTGATTCTATGGTGATAGGTCAAGGCCATACCATTATGGCTGGTTATATACCAGAAGCAGTGGGAGCCCAGACTTTCTCAGAGAATTACTATAAATGGAAGAATCCTACACCGGACTCCATTGCTCAATTTGGATTTTGGGGAGGGGATATAGATTATAATACCTATTATCCTAACCTGGATAAATCGGAATTAACTCCTAAGGATGAAGAGTTCATTGAACCTATGTTCAGATTACTTTCGGAAACGATTGTATCTAAGAATTGGAATCCTACAGACTTTGGTCAAAATGGAGTATTGAAAGCTTCTATGAAAATGTTACTTGGTCAAACAGTAAACTGTGACCATGAAACTAACATAGGTAATGCTATTGGTGCTGTATCTCAGGTAATGTGGCAAGAGTCTTACAAAGATGGAAGTTTCACTATACCTGCAGGTATCAACGGTATTCTGAAAATTGATGGTAAAGCCAATCCAAGGATTGCTAGAGGTATACTTATGGAACCACCCTCAATTCACAGTAACTCTGTCACAGTACAATTCAAGTGGGATAAATAACATCCCCCAATGGCGGACAACGAA
>ENA-OXTT01000353-OXTT01000353.1-human-gut-metagenome-genome-assembly--contig:-NODE-353-length-14203-cov-9.55492_pt1 | contig 14203 bp, 16 predicted proteins | sample MGYA00249343_ERZ652648 | MGnify/ENA primary metagenome ERZ652648 (study PRJEB26925, sample SAMN05826818) | human gut metagenome | biome: ENVO:2100002; feature: ENVO:00000062; material: ENVO:00002003...
ATATGCTACTTAGTACATTAAACCTCTAGCATCATTAAAACTTTAATGATAGTTTTGATATAGTTTGAATTCTCTGAATAACCAATCTCATCAAGCCAAAGCAGATAGTTACCACCTTTGTATTTATATTGTACTTTAGTGTAATAGGCCCGTACACTTTCCGTCCAATGATTGAATTCATAGTATTTCCCTGTACGTGGATTGGTAAGCCCAAAAAGATTATGCTTGTTCCGGCATACTGATGAACGGAGCCATCCGGTCTCCAGTATAGCCTGGGCCAATACGATTTTAGGGTATAGGATCCCGTTTCTTATGATTTCTTTATAAAGGTTGGGGATGGTAAGTTCAGGAAGATTGTTTCCTGATTTAGGAATATCATTTATTTTCTTTTGCTGTTCTGTTTTCAGGGATGCTTTCCTGTCACTATTCCAGCTGTTTTCATCCAATTCCTTTTGGTTGTCCGGCCTGACAATCAGGGTATCCTTTACCATCATCTTATTCTTTTTCTCTTCTGTAACATCCTTTGTTGCACGGTTATAAGACTCTTTTCGCCTTTCTGTTGGCAGAATTTCCGAATCTCTGGTTATCGTATAGAACTGTGCCGATACGCTTACAGGCAGAAACATCAGCACCAGTGAAATCAGAATAGTGTTGCGCATTTCTTTTTCAGGGGATTGCCGTGAATACATTTGTGGCATTCAGGCGGTTAGAACCGCAAATATAACAGCTTAATTACAGTAATATGGAAATGCACAACAGAAATCAGTCCGATTTGTTGCCATACGAAAAACTGGCAATACTGGGTATCGACCGTGAAAAGGCGGACAGTTTACCTATGGAAGTGAAGGAGAAGCTGATGGCAGGTGAAGTGACTCCCATCATGCAGGTATCCATCAACGCAAGGAACGGCAGCATCATCACCATGCCGATGAAGCTCCAGATGACTACAGACAAAAACGGTGCTCCGGCTCTTATTGCCTATCCGGTACGTGCCGAACTGGACCGGGAACGCAACAAGGTTCTCAATCTCACTCAGCAGGAGGCTGAACGCCTGGCCAGAGGTGAGGTAATACAGAGGGCGGTCAACGTAAACGGTGAAAAGACTCAGCAGTATCTACAGCTTGATCCGGAAACAAAATCCGTCATTCACAGACGTGTTACAGACATCAAGCTGGAGCAGCGTCTGAAGGATATGGAGAAGGTGAACGACATTGAACTGGGTATGCAGCAGAAGCAGCAGGTACGGGAGGGAAAACCGGTTGAACTGAATGTGGGCGGTGAGAAGGTTTCAGTCGGCATTGACCTGAAGGAGCAGCAGGGATTCAGGCTTATCAAGGGTGACATGAAGGAATGGGAAAGACAGCAGAAGCTCCGCTATGACGAGATTCATCCTGAATACCTCGGTCTTGTTATGACTGACAAGAACCGATGGGAATATCAGAAGGTGGTGGACAAACAGTCCGTGGAGCGTGCCATTTCACTCTCTCCATCCCGGAAGGAAACTAAAGCGAACAGCCTTAAACTCTAATACTGATTCCTATGGCCAAAATGACAGACTCAGATAATGATAACGGTATCATCCGGCAGTTCAACGAACTGAAGAAGAAGCATCCTGATGCCATGCTACTGTTCAGACGGAACAGTTTCTATGAACTTTATAAGCAGGATGCCGTAAAGGCTGCCGCAGTGCTTGCCATCGAGATTGTAGACAGGATTCTGCCTGATTACAAGGGACCGGTAAAGGTTGCATCATTCCCTCAATCAGCATTGGACATTTATCTGCCCAGACTGATACGTTCCGGAATAAGGGTGGCAATCTGTGATGCACTGGACAGTCCTTTGAAGAAGAAGGCCGGACAGGACAAAGCTGAGAATAATGACAGAACCATTCAAAACAATACAGATATGGGAAAGAAGAAAAAGGAACAGGGTGCGCAGGAAGCTCCTGACAGAACAGTGGAGAACACTGTTGATGTAAAACCTGCAATGGAAAAGAAGTCGAAGGCCAAAGTTGAAACTAAAGCTGAGACCAGGACGGATAATGAGGTAAAGACCGAAAAGAAGGACGAACAGAAAACGGATACAGCTCAGGAACGCAAGCCCCATGAGCCGCAGATGGTGACTGCCAACGGTGAAAAGGTAACTCATGGTCATGCCTACCAGAGTACCACCAATCCTGCCGACTGGTACTTTACCGCAAAGATTGACGGACAGCAGCTCAAACCGCAGAAAATGGATGCAGCAGACCTTGCGGCCTATCAGAACAAGGAAATGACGGTGCCGCAGCTGATGGAACGCTACTATCCGACAAAGCTGATGCCGAAGGTGTCTGAGGAAGCCTTCCGTATGCCAATGGAGATTGCAGGACCGGACGGTTCCATAACCGTTAACAAGTTCAATGTCTATAAGGAGAAGGACGAGCAGCGTCCTGACTTTGAAAAATACAAGTTCTATGTTCAGGTTGGGGATACGAACATGTCTGCCGTGGCTTCACGCCAGGACCTGAATGCCTACTTCGACAGGGTGGCCACTCCAAACCAGCTTATTGAAAAGAACTTCGGGGAACGTCTGCATCTGAAATCCGCATACGAGAAGTATCAGCTTCCTGAAGGTGTTGACCCCAAGGGTGTGCGTGTGGCCAAGGACAGGAACGACAACAAATGGAAGGTGTCGGTTGACCTCGGAGAGAAAGGACAGACTTCCCGGCATGAAATCTCCTTTGATGACGGTTATTCGCTTTTCAAGACCAAGACAGCCACAAGGGAACAGATTGCGGCCAAATATCTGAATACGGAAATAACCGGTATGCTTGCCGCCAATACCGCAAAGGTGGAGAAAACGGCTTCTATGAAAATGTAACATAATCAGAAAACTAAAATACAAGTTATATGTCAGCTAAAATGAATCATGAGGAGCTTGTGGAGCTTCTGCAGGAGGGCAAAATCGGTTTCCTCCGCTTTGTTATGGACAGTGAGAATGCAGATGATTATCTGGAATGGTGCCGGTCACACGGTACGGACCCTTCGGATGAATCGGCTGAGTTCTATGTGGAACAGACGGACATCGAGCAGATGGACCGTCAGGTAATGAATGACGACAGCTATGGCATCTGGAACTGACTTTCAGGGAAACAGCGGACAGGCGGCCATAGACCGCTTCGCTGCTATGATGATTGAGCGTATGCAGCAGATGAAGGATACCGGATGGAAACAGGGATGGATTGGCGGTGCATCGGGTTATGCCGGACTTCCGCAGAATGTGGGTGGCCGCAACTATTCCGGTTCCAATTCCTTCTTTCTTCAGATGCATACCGCAGCCATGAACTACCAGCTTCCGGTATATCTGACCTTCAAGCAGGCGCATAACCTGAAGGCTCATGTCCTGAAGGGTGAAAAGGCCTTCCCGGTGGTGTACTGGGATATGATGATAAAGGACAGTCACGGCAAGAAGATAAGCACGGAGGAATACCGTGCAATGAGTAAGGAAGAGAAGAAGGATATGGATGTCATTCCTTTCATCAAGTCATTCCCGGTGTACAATGTGGCGCAGACCAATCTGGCAGAAGTACAGCCGGAGAGGATGCAGAAGCTCATGGACAGATTCAAGGTTCCGGAACTTCGGGATACGGAAGGTATGTACACACATGCCGCACTCGACCGTATGGTGGAGACGCAACAGTGGCTTTGTCCGATACGTGCCGACAAGCGTGAGAACGGTGCCTATTATTCTCCCTCAAAGGATATTGTGGTGCTGCCCATGAAAGCGCAGTTCAATATCGGTGATTCCCCGGAAGAAACCTACCGTGGTGGAATGGAGTATTATTCTACCATGCTCCATGAAATGACTCACTCCACCATGACACCGGAGCGTCTGAACAGGGAGATGGGCGGCAGGTTCGGTGACCCGAAATATGCCAAGGAGGAGCTGGTAGCGGAACTTACGGCTGCCATGATCAGCCATTCCATGGGCTTTGATTCCAGGATAACGGACAACTCGGCTGCTTATCTGGACTCGTGGATTGGTGTACTGAAACAGGAACCGAAGTTTATCGTATCAGTCATGGCTGACGTGAACAAGGCTTCGGACCTGATTCTTGACCATGTGGACAAACAGCGTCTGGCTCTCAGTGAGCAGCCTTATCTGGCAAAGAATGATCCGCTGACTTCAATGAGTGCTGACGAAGAGAAATCTTTCAAGAATGCGGCCATTATCAAGACCCGTTCTGGAGACTATGCCATCCGTGCGTCATACGATGGCGTGGAGCTGGGACTGAAGAAGGTTTCCAAGGAAACGGCCAGGACATTCTTCCAGCTTACGGACTGGAAGGAAAAGGAGGCTTTCCTGAACATGACGGCACGGAAGACATACGAACCGGAGATTACTATGATGGGCAGAAACCGGAGTACCGGTACAGGGCTTGGTATATGAAATCTGTATAACATCTTAAATCGGAAAGCATGAGTGACTACAAGGTTAATTTCAGGGAAATGAAATCCCGTGTTGGGATTGATGACATTGCATATGCCCTGGGATACCGTCTGGACAGGAAGGCTGGTATCGGACGTTACATCGAACTGGTACTCGGTGAAGGCGGTAACAAAAGGGATACGCTGATTGTCAGCCATCCCAACGACAAGGCGGCACAGACCTTCTTCCGGCGTGACGGTTCCAAGGGAGATGTGGTGACACTCATCCGTGAGAATCTTTCTTCCTTTACGGTATCCGGAAAAGATGAGTGGCAGAAGATAGCCAAGGTCATGGCACGTTTTGCCAACATGCCTGAACCTGAATACAGGGAGGACAGGGAGTATGTTAAATCGGCAGGAAAATCATGCGGTGTGTTTGACGCTTCCAGATATGAGGTGAAGCCGGTTGATACCGAAAAAATACCGGGACTGTTCTTCCGGCGCGGACTGTCAAAAGCGACTGTAACGGCTCTTTCGTCCTTTATTTCCCTAATAAGGGACAAGAACAACGGGAAGTTTGAAGGCTACAATATCGGATTTCCATATACTGACGGAAAGGGAAATAAAGTCAGGGGGTACGAAATCAGAGGACATGGCGGCTACAAGTCGAAGGCAGCCGGTACAGATTCATCATCTTCGGCATGGGTGGCTGTTCCTTCGGGTATCAGTCCGGACAATGTGAGAAGCGTGTTTTTCTGTGAATCTGCATTTGATGCCATGGCCTTCTACCAGATGAACCGGATACAGATTGGGGACAGTGCGGCTCTGGTTTCACTGGGCGGCACATTCTCTGACAGGCAGATAACCGGAGTCATGGAACGCTTTCCCAATGCACGTGCCTTCGACTGTTTTGACAACGACCTGGCCGGGAGGATATACGGACTGCGCATGATGGCTCTGCAGGAAGATATTCAGATGAAGATAAGCAGAACTGACGGCGGCATCCGGATTGAAGCGAAGGGAAAGGTATTCGAGCCTGACATGGAGCGTCCCCTACTGGCCCAGGTTGCCAGGCAGCTGAACATCCGGTACCGTATGGGACAGTGGCTTCCTCCAAAGGCTTTCAAGGACTGGAACGACTGTCTGCTGAACAGGCCGATGGAGCCGGTGATTTCACCTCATAAGGAGGAACGTGAACAGAATCTGAGCGAACAAAGGAATAAAGGACGTAAAATCTGAATGATATGGACAGAATCAAGATAAGAATAACGGTAGTGGCTGCCCTTGCAGTTTTTCTGCTAAAAGGTACGGACACTTTTGCACAACAGACAGACCCTACACTGACGGGTGCTGTCTTTGCACAGACTTCCACTTTGAAGAATATCTATGACAAACGTCAGAAGGCTCATGAGAAAATCATTGCTGCCGAGACTGCCGCAACGGTAGCTCTCGACAGGGTACACAGCGTGGAGAACAAAATGCTGGAATATCTTTCCAATGCACAGGGAGCCATGCAGAATCTCTATCAGATTAAGCGTGCCGGGGGACTGGTGGCCACGGAGATACCTCAGAACTGCAGCCTGCTGCTCAAATCGGTCAGCAGTAACCTGAAGGGAACGGCCATTGCTGCAATCGTCTCGGACGAGTTGGCTGATGCCGCAACCCAGATGGCTGCGCTTTATCCGTTCATGAAACAGCTGGTGACTTCCGGAAGCTATGATACAGGCGGTTCTGACGGAGGTAAGGAGAAGCACAAGGTAAACCTGCTCAGTTCTTCCGAGCGGTACTACATAGCCAACGAGGTACTGACCAGACTGGAGGCTGTTAATACCGACCTCTTTATCCTGGCATGGCAGGTACGCACACTCTCATGGAACGACCTCTGGTTCTCTCTTGACCCGGAAGGATGGGCAAGCGTGATGTCCGGCAAGAACATTATAGGAGGAATCGTTGCGGACTGGAACCGGGGGTTCTCATTCAATTAATTCAAACATTGTAATTTATCAGGAATATGGATTCAGAAAAGAAGATTATAGGACGCTGTCCGTTCTGCGGCGGCAACGTGGTGAAGACCTGCAAGGGGTATCGCTGCGAAAACAACACAGGTGAGCATCCTTCTTGTGTGCTCAACATCAATGCCATCATCGGCAACCGGAAAATGAATGACGGGGAGATTGCCGAGTTTCTGGAGAAACGCCGTATCCTTCTGGACGGCTTTTCCACCAAGGAAGGAAAGACTTTCCCGACAGTACTGGAACTTGCTGATGACGGTGCAGTTAATATGCAGTCTGTAATCGGCAGGTGTCCGCACTGCGGCGGCGAGGTACGTGTGGGAACAAGGGCTTTCAACTGTTCCAACTACAGCAATCAGGAAGCACCGTGTTCATTCGCCATATGGAGGAATATAGGAGGCCATCAGCTGACACTGGAAGAGGCGAAAGAGCTTTGTGAGAAAAACATTACTTCATCCGAACTGGAGATGTACCGGGAGGACGGTTCCATTTATCGCAAGCGCCTCGGTCTGGCTCCGGACAAACTTCAAATCGTAAAGATATGAAACAGGGAAAAAAACTTCTGATACTGCCTGCAGTGGCAGTTCTGCTCGGAATGGGAACCGGCTGTTCCGACAACAGCGAGAATAAGGCACAGGATATTGCAAGAAAGGCACTGATGGCCTCGGTGGACAATCCGGAATCCGTAAAGATTGTCGGTATCAGCAAACCAGATTCTGTATTTGGCCGTGAGTATGTTACCATGAAGGAGAAGATGGCTCTTTCTGTGGCCATGATGAAAATCAGCCGCAGGTTTATGGAGGATACGGATTTTGATAATCCGGATTCAGAAAGTCACGGAATGTCCGGACAGATGAAACGTCAGATGGATGCCATGACGGCACTTCGCTCTATGATGGTTTCCGGTGAACTGAAGCCTATGGGTGATGAAAGCAGACAGGAACGCAAGCCGTTCAGCGGTTGGAAGGTAAAGATAGAGTATGAAGCCACTGATTCTGACGGACAACCATACCGCTCTGAATACTGGTTCATTTTGGATAAGGAAGTGCAATGTGTAATCAGGTCATTTGAAGTTCCACTTTTTTAATCATTTGAAACAAGAGCTGTCATTAAACGGATTATAGGAAATCACAACATTTATAAATTTGAAACTTACTTGTCACTTTAATACTTTTCTAATCGAAGGAGGTGTCATTTTTAATAGAAAATGGCATCTCCTTCTAAGGCTTTAGTCATCAAGGCACTTCATATAATATTCCGCTATACCTGGGAATTTGTTTGCAAACCTTAAGATACTGTGCTTGCACATGAAAATTATTTCATCATCCGTAAACATATTCTCACTCGTTAAATCCTTCTCACTGTCAAGTCGATTATACAGCATAATAAATCTTCTTTCTTCTTCAGATACCTGTCTGCACCAGCTTATACAATTGAGTCCTCCACCATCTTTTACAAGTCCTGATATATTGAGTTGTTCTATTTGGTAATCGGGATAGATTCCTTTAATCTGTTCCAGTGCCTGGCTGTCCTCATCATTCCCTAAAACTGGCAATACAATAAGATTTCCGACAGTCAGAAAGTTAATGTAAGCCCAACTTTCGGGTGCTACATTCATGACATTGTAAGAGAGTACCTTTACTTCAAATTTTAAGGAAAGTCTTTTTATAATCTCATTGCCATATTCTTTGTCGAAATCGTGATAGTTGGTCAAAAGTATGGTATTGTCTGAAACCGGTTTTACTATTCCATCGGAGTGGCCGTACTTTTCATGTCTATCCCATGGTATGAAGACAACGTCACACTCCATCTGCTCCTCCAGTTGTTTTATCAATGCTTGTTTTCCAATCGCCGGATTCTCCGCAAACACCTTTTCTGTCATTATAGCAGTGTTACCAACCTTTACGACATTACCGCCGTCTATAACAAGAGAGGAATCCTTTATTCCTAATCTCATATTCAGGCTCACATTCAATGAATCCGTAATATATTTCCGGTCACCGGCCTTCTTCAACAAATAATCCGGCCTGTACTTATAGCATAGGAATCTCTCTTTATCAAGCTGCAGCGGCATATAATCCCTGCACCAGACGTCCTTAGTACCTGGTATAATGTCATATGCTATATTATGCCTGTTTAATATTTCTGTCAGTCCTTTATATATTTCAGGATAATCACTTTTCAACCATTCCGAAAAATAGACTGCATTACATTTATAATCCGGTATCATAGGTTTCCAACTTGTTTAATCTTCGTTTATTGAATAACTCCACATTCTAAGGCACTGCTTGTGCTTTTTGTTTCTGGTAAGAATTCCTTTTGTCTTTGATGCAGGTATTTTCTCCAATCTGTTTTTGTCGTTTACATGATACTCCGCAACATTCAATCTTGTTTTTACATTGAGTATCTCTTTCATGTTGTCTTCACTACCGTCAACCCACTGAACACTGAAGCCGTCGAATACCGAATATTGGGAATATAATGCCTCATACAGATAAGTGGATCTTTTTTCTGGCTCTGTTTCTGTACATGCTTTTATGTTTTCCTCTCCATAATCTACATTCTCCCCTTCCATCTTATTTCTTTTATCTATCCAGAACTCTCTTATCAAAGCGGAAAACCTTATAGGATAACCGTCTACCAATTTTTCAAAAGTCATATCAATACCGGAAACATGGTTATGTAACACGCCCAAAGGAAAAACTGATGCTTTCCTCGTTCCGTCATTGCTGTCTCTATGATATACTATATAGTCTTTTACTTTATCGTTTCCCAAACCTTCTTCATGGTAATATATCTCTACACATGTCGGGTGTACAGTCACAAAAGAACTGCTTCTGTTATTTGTGACTTTAAAATAACCGGATAGTATTTTCTCTGCTATTGGTCTGAAAGCTTCAGACAGTCCTTCATCACTAATTCTGTTCTTATTGTCATTTCTTTTATTATAGAATATTTCTATTGCAGTTTTTAATTCCATAAATCCTTTATTTAAATTATCATATTTAATATATTATAAATCAACTGTTTACCAACGCAAATATATATAGTCTTTCTTGCACGCCCAAACTATTGATACAGTATTTATGGATTTTCTTTTTTTCATGACATACCAGTTGGTATCATCTCCTTTTACCAGTTGTCCCAGCTCGGCCTTTTCATCTGTCCGCTTCCTCATTGACTGTATGCAAATCCCCATCTGAGAGCCTTTCTTTTATACGGCAAAGGTATATGGGCATTGGTGGAAATGAAAAAGTTCCGGCTTGCAGCCTTTGAACCGAAAAAAATAACGATGACTGCGTGCAGTCCCAACATTTTTTCCGTACAAAACTTTTCTGATTCCACCGTCCCATACCTCAATAAGCCGTAAAAAAAAGGCTCAAAACTCAGATGGGGAATAAATCTCTAAAAAAAAAGTCAGCGGACAAAAGACCAATCCAGGACAAGGAGTTAAAAAAGGTCTAAAATCTAGCTGAAGAATAAATCAAGTTTTTAACCTAATAAAGAATACGGATATGAGAAAAGGATTTGAAGTTAATGGTGACTATAGACTGATGGATAGTTCAGAACTTGTGTACATTCTTACTAACAGCGCAGTAATGGTAAACAAGGTACAGGAAAAGGAAGTGGCATACGGTGAAGAATGCAGTTTTGAAGAAGTATTGTCAAAAATGACCCCAGGAAAACGCACACTGGTTATGGCTGGAGTTGAGCTTTACAAGCGGTGCAGTTCAAACAAAAGCCAAAAACCTACAATCAAATGCAGTACAGATATTTTTGATTATATGCAGCCTATAATGGGTGATAACAAGACGGAAGAATGTTGGGCAATCTTCATGAATCAGGCATCAAGAGTAATCAAGAGGGCACGGATTTCATCAGGTGGTATCAATACATGTTTGGTTGATGTAAGGATAGTATTGAAAGAGGCCATTCTTTGTGAGGCAACTTCACTAATCCTTTGCCACAATCACCCAAGTGGAAACCAGAGGCCAAGTTCGGAAGATGACAGGCTTACCAAGTCAATGGCAACCGCTGCAAAAACTCTGAATATACGGGTACTTGACCATTTGATAGTATGCAGTGATAAATACTACAGTTATGCAGATGAAGGCAGGATATAAACTATCTGAAGTCACAACCACAAAGGTTGTGACTATTTTTTTGATTAAATGAATTAAATGCTGGTTTTCTCTATTTCTAATCCGTATATTTGCAAATACTATCAATATATTATCTCAAATTGTAATACTTTCAATATGGGAACTGAAAAAATAAATAGGATTAAAGTCGTATTAGTAGAACAAGGGAAGACCGGTAAATGGTTATCCGAGCAGTTAGGAAAGAATGAGGCAACCATATCACGTTGGTGTTCCAATACCAGCCAGCCTTCGTTAGAAATGCTGGTACAAATAGCAAATGTATTAAAAGTAAAAACTAAAGACCTTATAAACGATATAGAAGAAAAATAATATGGCAAAAAAAAATATACAATCAGTAGAACCTAACATTGCTGATTTAGCAAATGGATGGCTTAAATCATATAAATTAGATTATAAATTAGAGCAAGAGTCTCTTAATTCTGAGATAGATAAAGCACTTACTGACTATTTTACTAAAAACGGTGGTAGTGGTGCTAATCGCCCCGATGCAAAATTATTATTACAGGATAAAAAGTTAAATTATTATCCAATCTTGATTGAATACAAAGGCTACAAGGATAGATTGGTAAAGCTTGATACATCTGGTCATGTTGAAAATAAAACAGCTAAGAATGAGCCAAACTTTAAAAACATTAATTCTTATGCAGTAAATGGTGCTGTACATTATGCTAATGCCATTTTACATCTAACAAGTTATACTGACATTATAGCTATTGGTGTAACAGGATATAAAGATGAATATGGTAAATTACAACATCAAATAGGTGTGTATTATGTATCCAAAAGCAATTTTGGAATGGGACAGAAAGTTGGAGATTATTCTGACTTGTCATTTTTAGCCCCTAAAAATTTTGATGCATTTATTGAAACAATTGAATCATTGAATCTTACACAAGATGAAATTGAAAAAATAAAAGAACAGCGTGAAAGAGAAATATCCATCAGTTTAACTAGACTAAACAATGATATTTATCAAAATGAAAAGGGGTTAGGAGAAAATGACCGTATTTATTTGGTAGCCGCTTCGATTATAGCAACTCTTGGAATCCCTGGAAAAGTTGCTCCACTTGAAAAATCTGATCTTAAATCATCTTTAGAAAAAGGTAATACAGATGGAGAAATTATCGTAAGAAAGATAAAGGCTTTTTTGAATGAAAGGAATCTACCTGAAGGTAAGAAGCAACTTATTATCAGAACATTAGAAAATACTTTAACAACTGAAAATATTAATAAAGTTGAAAAAGGTGAGAGTCAGCTAAAAAGAGTCTTCACTAAAATTATTGATGACTTAGGAATATATTATAAAATTGGATTAACTACTGATTTTACTGGAAAACTTTTCAATGAAATGTATGGATGGCTTGGATTTTCACAAGACAAGCTAAATGATGTTGTGCTTACTCCTGCTTATGTGGCTAAATTACTAGTAAAACTTGCTCGCATTAATAAGGACTCTTATGTTTGGGATTTTGCAACTGGTTCGGCAGGATTATTAGTCGCCGCCATGAACGAAATGCTTATTGATGCCAAAAACAATATAAAATCACCAGAAGAATTAGCTCAGAAAGAATTAGATATTAAAGCAAAACAACTATTAGGTATAGAATTACTTCCAAGCGTTTACATGCTCGCTATTCTGAACATGATTCTGATGGGAGATGGTAGTTCTAATATTTTAAACGAAGACTCCCTTAAAGATTTTGACGGCAACTACGGATACAGCGATAAAAAAGATAAATTCCCTGCGGATGCTTTTGTACTTAACCCCCCATATTCAGCCAACGGTAATGGAATGAACTTTGTTGAAAAAGCTCTTGGAATGATGAATAGAGGCTATGCTGCAATAATTATACAGGGGTCTGCTGGTACGGGTAAGGCTATAGAATATAACAAGAGAATATTAAAAAGAAATACTTTATTGGCAAGTATAAAGATGCCAATAGATTTGTTTATCGGTAAATCAAACGTGCAAACCTATATTTATGTATTCCGTGTTAACGAAGCACATAAAAAAGATGAAATTGTAAAGTTTATCGACTTTTCTAATGATGGCTATACACGTACAAATAGAAAGAAAGCAAGTTGTAATTTGCGTGATACTGATCATGCCAAAGAGCGTTATGAAGAAGTTGTAAACTTAGTTCGATTTGGAAAAAGTAAATTACATTACCTTACAGATAAAGAATACTATGAGGGTACAATAGATCCAGAAAGTGGAAAAGACTGGAATCAGACTGCACCCATTGACACCAAACCAACGTTGCAGGATTTTAGGAAAACGGTAAGTGATTATCTTGCTTGGGAAGTTTCAAATCTGCTTAAACACCAAAGTGAAAAGGAGGAAAGCTTGGGAAAATAGCTTCCCCACTCAACAAAATACTGCAAGAAGTTGAGTGGGGAGAGTTTACATTCAACAGCATTTTCAATAAAATCAAACAAGGTAGAAGATTAAAAAAGGATGACCAACAATCTGGAGATATTCCGTTTGTTATGGCAGGAGTAACAAATACAGGCGTTGTTAATTATGTGTCGAATCCAGTTGCCTATTTCCCTAAAAATTCTATTACTATAGATATTTTTGGAAATGTTTTCTATCGTGACTATGCTTTTGGGGCAGGTGACGATACAGGAGTTTATTGGAATGATAAAATTACATATTCTAAGGAAACAATGCTCTTTTTTGCCATTGCTATGAGGAAATCTTTAGAAGGGCAATATTCTTATGGGAAGAAACTAAGAAGTTCTCAAAGTTTACATTTTAAAATGAGCCTTCCTATCAAAAACAATAAAATTGATTTTGCATTTATAGATAAGTTCATAGCGGAGCTGGAAGCGGAGCGTTTGGCGGAGCTGGAAGCGGAGCGTTTGGCGGAGCTGGAAGCTTATTTATCAGTTACAGGCTTGGATAACTATAACCTTACAGATGAAGAACAGAAAGTTTTGAATGATTATGACAACTTGCCATTTGGGAAATTTTCTGTTCCAAAATTGTTTGAGATAAAAAATACAGGTAATATTCTTTCAAAGGATATTGTAGAAAATAGTGGAGAATATCCATATTTGTGTGCAAGTGCTGATAATAATGCTGTAAGTACTTACATTTCCTATGATAAGAAATATATGGATAAAGGCAACTGTATTTTTATTGGAGGAAAAACGTTTGTTGTGACTTATCAAGAAAATGATTTTTTCTCTAATGATAGCCATAATTTGACTTTACGATTAAAAGAAGAATCAAAAAGACGCAAGGATATTCAACTTTATATAGCAACATGTGTAAATAAAAGTTTAGGTCACAAATATTCTTGGGGAGTTAGAATTAGTAATAAAAAAATTAAGAATGATGTTATTTCATTACCTTGTATAAAAGATAACCCTAATTATGATATAATGCCTATCTTAATTTCTGCAATTCAGAAATTGGTTATAAAGGATGTTGTTTTATATGCAGACAAAAAAATAGAAGCCACAAAAAAAGTCATAAATAAGGAATAAGTGTTATGGATAATCAAATTAAACAAAATATTTTAGAATGTCAGAATGTTGTGGAACAAATCCGTAAATCCATAAACAATAGTAAATGTGTTGTCTGTCAGTACCAAACATGTAAATATTTGTCAGG
>ENA-OXTT01000376-OXTT01000376.1-human-gut-metagenome-genome-assembly--contig:-NODE-376-length-13324-cov-11.9539_pt1 | contig 13324 bp, 18 predicted proteins | sample MGYA00249343_ERZ652648 | MGnify/ENA primary metagenome ERZ652648 (study PRJEB26925, sample SAMN05826818) | human gut metagenome | biome: ENVO:2100002; feature: ENVO:00000062; material: ENVO:00002003...
TACCTATTCTTATGAAAGGGGGGTGTTATTACTTTATTGTTATGCGAGATAATTAACGCATTATTCTTTATCTTTGCAAAAAGCATCTTTATATATGGAAAGACCATTTGTTACAATAGATTTAGCTCCACACTTACAGGACTTTTTGTTTCACGAACTACGGCAGAATCGCAAATCAGGGGAACTTATGGCTGATGGCACACACGATATCGGTCGTATGATACAGTCTATGGTTACTGTAACAGATCGGCCGAGAAAGCAGGAGATAGGTGAAAATCCGCTACGTATTACCCTACCGGTACAAGAGTGGAATCATGCTATATTCAGCGAAAATTTCGTTTATATTCCAGAATGGAAACAGAAACAGTTACGATTATTCATAGAAGCTGAGTTCCGGCTTCGCATTAAGGAATACTTTTTCGTGGGATATGCTAAAGGTTTTCGCCAGGATAAGATTATACAGGCTTTCCTTCATAGTTACAATATCAAGAGAAATGCCATAAATTATGAAACCGTGAAAAAGTATGATTACCGAAATCGCCGTCGAATTACTGCTGAAATAGCTAAGGAGCTTCAGTTAAGCCTTTTCCCTTAACTTTATTTCACGAATTAATTCTTAATTGATTTTGTAGCGAATCCTGCAAAACACCTTAAAATTATAAGCAATTATGCAAAACAAAGAAAGTAAACGCGCGTCTATCTGCCAAGTCTATTTTATGACAATCGCAGAATCTACTGTTACTAATATACCTGGTCTGCCTCAGATTAAGGTTATAGGTGATTGGGCGAAAATAGACTATTCAACGGTAGAATTTGCCGAAGATAAATCTTCAGATGGCAATTCTTATGAGGTTAATCTTTCTATTACCTTTTCTGACTCTTCACTGGAGAAAATGCGGGAGTTGATCGCCTGGCTTGGGATATACATTCTTGTGCGATTAGATTATACCGATGGTACATCCAGGGTAGTCGGTACGGATCAGTTCCCGGTTGTATTATCCTTGTCCGGACAAGGTTCTCCACGTTCTTTGATTTTCTCATATAAGAACCAGCAGCCTGAATTAAGTAAAATATTGTAGTCCTTTTATGCGCATCATTGCTACTATAATTTTGTAACGTTAATTATAATAGTAATATGCACTTATCACATCTATATTCAGCAATTATGCGTGCCCAATGGGCGATTGACTTGCGTGATGTGGAGTCATCGCACCAGATATTGGAGCAAATCATATCCGGTTCCTTCGATAAGTCCTCTGAAGGCACGTTGGCAGACCGTAAACCAATCGAAGGGGAACTCGTTAGCAAAGACATGAAGAAGGCATCTTCATTTTCCGGAGATCTTCCTGCTGATACCATTGCGATTATTCCCGTTCATGGTACAATGATGAAGTACGGTACTTATTGTGCGTATGGGACAACCGAGATAGCTAACTTGATCTACGAGGCTGCTGCCAATCCTAATATAGCCGGTATTGTTCTTGACATGGATTCAGGAGGTGGTTGCGTTGATGCTATAGCACCTTTAACGTCAGCTATTGATTATGCGCGTAAGTATGATAAGTCCGTAATAGCTCATTGTGACTTATGTGCATCTGCCAATTATTATGTCGCTATATATTGTGACGAAATAATCGCTTCGAACAGAATATCTTCAGAATTCGGTTCTATAGGTGTTATGATGTCATTTCCAGATTATGCTAAGTACTATGAGATGGAAGGCATTAAAGTTCATACTATCTATTCTGATTTGTCGAACTACAAAAATGCACCTTTGGAAGCAGCTAAACAAGGTAAATATGACTTGATTAAGCGCGAGGAACTGAACCCGTTGGCACAACGGTTCCAGGATGAAGTGGCTTCTAAGAGAGGTGAAAAGTTGGATAAGTCTGTAGAAGGTATTCTCTCTGGACGTATGTTCTACGCTGAAGATGCGTTAAAATACGGACTTATTGATTCTATTGGTGATAAACAGTATGCAATTAACAGGGCCCGTGAACTTAGCAGGGATCATGCGGTTTCGGCCTATTTACAAACAAAAAACATAAAATAAAATGCGAAACAGAAATCTATTACTGACAGTAACCGCTGTCATGTCATTTCTTGGCATATCAGCCTTTGCCAAGGATGCTGACGGGCGTTCCGTCCTTTCTTCAGGTGATCAGCAGAAGCTTACCGAAAAATGGGGAGAGAAGTTTACAGAAGCCTTCGTTAAAGATCTGGCGGAATTGGAAAAAGAAGGGGTATCGGCCGAGGAATCAGTTAAGGGTGTAGCTTCGGAATTCGAGGCTCAGGCGAAGAAGGATGCCGATACAATCACCCAGTTACGTGAGGAGATTAAACAATTGAAGGCTGAAAATGACAAGTTGGCTAAACTTCCTGGTGAAGGAGGGGAAGCTGTTATCGATCAAGCAGGTGGTAAAATGAAAAAAGAGTTTAAGCCTGATATGAGTCTGATTCATAACATGGCGTATATAGCAGCAGCTACTGGTGATGCGTGGACTGGTGACACAACAGTCGATACGACAGAATTGAAACAGGAATTCGGTAAGTACGTATCTTCTGACAAATTATCTATCTTCCAGAAACTTGTCGGACAAATCTCTTGTACTGCTTACATGTCTACTATCATCACGGATAAGTTCGAAGTTCGTGCTTCTCAGGCTGCTATCGATTCTGTATTGCAGACATTCACTCCACGATTCACACCCAAGGGTAAATCTAAGTTTACTCCTATGACAATCAAGCAATTCCCGATGAAGATTAACGTAGAAATTTATCCTTCAGATATCATTAACGATGTATTGGGTTATCTCTACGATGAATCATTGGAACCAAAGGATATGCCGATTGTTCGTTATATCGTTGAGCAGCTTATTAAACCTAAATTGGATGAAGACCGTGAGCTGGCACTTTGTAAGGGACGTTACAAGGAACCAACTTCATCTGACAGTACTTTTACTCCGAATAAAGCTGAAGAAACCTGTGACGGATTCCTTACTCAGTTGTGTGATTTGAAGAAAAATTCAGATACTGACGTTACATGGTTGCTTGACGGAACAGCTGCACTGGGTGAAGGTGAACAACTGTTGAAGCAGATTGATCAGGCAGTTGACGCGGTAAGCCCGCTGTATAAAAATAAGACCATGTTCATCCATGCAGATCCAGATATCATCACAAAATATGGTCGTGCGTATCGTGATAAGTACCCGACTACTAAGAACGAAGATGGTGAAAAGGTTAAAGTTGATTTTTCTCGCTTTACTTTCGCACCGATAGAAGGTATGCGTGGTACCGGGGCGTTCTTTATTACACCGAAAGAGAATTTTAGACACGTTATGTCGCGTAACCCTCAGGATGTTAATCTGCGTATGACATCTGATGATTATGTTGCTAAGGTGTTGGGAGAATGGAGAGAAGGTACAGGATTCTGGATCAAGGAAGCTATATTCGCATACCTTCCAACTGATTTGGTTGAAAAACTTGCTCCAGCTGATCTGGGCGTTTAATTATAGGAGGTTATATTATGTCTGATACTTTAGTTTCTGTAAAGAGAAGTAGCTCTTCGGCTGGTCGTCCGAAGGGCAAAAAACATTATGTGATTCTTTTTCGATGGGAAGATGTAAAAACCTTTGAGAAAGATACTGATGGTATTACTGTGACTGCTTTTACATTCGCGGAAGGGAAAAAGCCTATTGCAGTATATGGTACATCCAGTACCATTAAATCTTGGGATACTTTGACCGGATCTGCTGATGCTAAAGGCTATCTGCATCATGTAGCATGGGAATCTCCTGGGGACAGTAAGGAGATGGCAATTTGCCGCAATATTATTGTTAATGAAGATTTGGGTGCTGTAGTCATTAACTGTTCTGGAGATGACGCTAAAATAGCTGGTACACCTTGTACCCCGCTTGTCTTTAGTTCAGACGAAGGTCAGGATGATAAGGAAGCTTGCAAGAATGTTATTGAACTTGCTTCTGAAATCCCAACAACCCCATTAGGACGTATTCCGCTGAACTTAGTCCCTCAGACAGGTGATCCGGACATTGACGGCTACTTAGGTTTAACAGCGGCAGCTGCCGCCTCATTAGAAGATGGAGTATGACAAAAAAAACAGATAAACAAGAACAGGCTGCTCTAGTTGAGCAGCCTGAAAATGAAAATATGGGTGCTTTGGATATTGCATCCGAAAATAGCTCTGATAGTACAGATACCACATCACAAGTTCCATCACCTTCAGTTGAAATATCAACTAAAGGTGATGCCGAGAATGTGATTACTGAGGATGCAAATCCTTATTATTCCGTCGTGATTCCCTTTTTTAAAGCGAAACACCGGGAAGAAGAGGTTATGAAGGTTATTGATTCTTGTACTAAATACCTGCATGAAAATATTCGCTTTGTGACAATTGGTGACCAGATAGATTATACAAAGGATATGCCTATAGAGCATATTGAATACAAAGATGCTGAAGGTAGCCAGTTGGATATTCTTGAAGTATTGAAGCTGGCCGTAATATCTGAGTCTGTTACAGATAAATTCATCCTGATTGAACCTGGTTCATATCTGATAGATTATGTTAACTTGTGTCATATCGGGTTGTTTAAACATTTTGGTATTCTCAATCCCAATCGTTACACCGGTGATGAAGCGGTTATGATGAAAAATACTGCTGCTTTGCTACGTGATAAACTACAGCTTGCAGCGTATGATTACAATACGCATTGCCCGGTTTTATTGGAGAAAGAAAAGCTGACAGACATTCTTGAAAATTGTCCGGATATCCTTTCTGGTAAGTATCACTTTCTCACCGTTTATGGGTGTGCGTATGCAGTACATCCAATTCGCTTGGACTACCATACGGACGGCTGGATTCTTCCGGTTGTTTCACAGAAGCCTGATCCCAAAACGGTTAAGCGCTTTATCTCAGATAAATGTTTTCTCTACCTGAAACATTTTCAGGAAAATGTAAATATTTTGAATCCGTTCCTGGATATTGAGTAACATGAAACAAACAATTCTCACCTGGTTACGTGCAGGTGCGAACGCCGAAGAGGGTGTGCAGCTTCTGACTGAGGCGGGCGCACCCTCTTTAACTTTACGACTGGTAAAGACAAATCCGGTGGCAAATCGCCGTCTGATGATTGACTGGTTGTGTAAGAAGTATGGCATTGATGAAGACTATACCTATGTTGCTACGGCACAGGTTGTGCTGTTTTCTGAGCGGAAACCTCTTTCATTCCGTGATGAATTTCCCTTCCTGAATGATCCGAAATGCCCGCCTGAACTCGAGGCACTGGCGTCACGTAAATTTGCCAGATATCACAATTATGTAAACTTGCATAAAAAATTACGTGATTGTACCTCTACCGAACAGTGTGCTAAAGTATCTCGCGAACTGATTAACTCATATCTCGAGAACCGGATGATATGGGAGGAACTGAATTACTACCAGCAGCATGGTTCTATCCTTGGGAAGCATCCGATTTTCGCAGCATTCCACCGTCGTAAGGAACTGTTGACCTTGAATGTCAAGCAGCTGATGATCCGCCAGAAGAGGTTGAAAAACAATATATGGCGCGTACAGGATGAGCTTGCTAAACGTGATAAACCACACCTCGAGCTGGAGCGGTTAGCAAGATTACAAGCCTACCAGTCAGAACTGGCTGAAATAAATCGGTTACTAGGTGATGAATAAGTATTTCAATTTGGACGAATTGTTTGCAGAGGTCAGGCAGTCACGACTGTACTCTCAGAGGTTTGAAAACATTCTTTGCTTCAAACTCAATAACCTTCGGGAATTGTGCGGCCGCCTTCCGGATAATAATGAAGCCTTTTTCATTGAAACCCGGAAAAGTTTTACCGCCTTCACTTTTATCGTTTACTTGATTCGCCATGCAGGATATGTTCGACACATCTATGTAGCCACTTATTCCACCAATGAACGAATAATCAATGCCTTGTTAAGATATAAGGATAAAGGCTTGATTGGCTCCGTACATCTTCATGTGTCCGAAACACTCAAGTTCCGTATGCCGCTGATCTTTGCAAGACTAAAGCAGCTGCATAATGAGGGTATCATTACGTTAACCTATGGCTGGACACACAAGAAGGTTACATGCCTGGACACGGATTCTGGATGCTATGTGGTGGAAGGTTCCGGAAACTACGGCGAAAATGCCCTCGAGGAACAGTATGTTTTTTTAAAATCCAAAAAAGTATATGAATTCAGAATCGGTAATAAAATGGACAGATAGCAATCGTCCGGAATGGTTTGCCCGAATACCTATTGATGAATATGAGAAGTTAGCTGGTATAGGTTACACACCCCAACAGATAGCTATGTATTATAACATAGAAGTTAACGAATTTATGTTTTACTTCAGCCTGCTGAAATCTCCTCTGAAGTATCATTATGATCGGGGCCAGCTTCTTCAAACAGCTAAGGAAGGTATTTCCATGGCAGATGCAGCAGCTACTGGTGAGAATGTGACACAGGCTCAGAGGTTGGACAAAATGCGCCGTTCCATCGAGTTTAAGAATAATGTTTCCAAGGTTTTTTTTGATGATTTAGATGTTTGAAAAATCTTATTACGAGCAGCTCCAGGACTACATAGAATCCGGTTGCAAATATCAGTTATCCGAAGAAGAACAGGATTATTACAATGCTCTCTTCGCTGTAGTTGGAATAACTCGAAAGTATGGGAAGGACCGTGCTATCTCTATGCTTATGCACGAGCCATTTAACTGTTCACGCCCTCGTGCCAGGGAAATGTACTACGAAGCCGTGAATCTGTTTTATCTCGATGATACGATTGAGCCGGCTGCACACCGCAATATGATTTTTGACAACCTGATGAAAGCTGCACAGACCGTGCTTTTATCATCTTCAGGTCCTAAGGATATGGAGATATACGGTAACTTGCTTACCCAGGCTTGGAAAGTTAAACAATTGGATAAACCCGATAAGGTGAAACGTCAGGAAATCAAGGAAAAAGATATCAAGGTTTATACACTTGATTCAAACTTGATTGGCGTTCCTTCCATTGACCGTAAGGATCTGGCAAATCAAATTGATAAGATACCTGATTTGCCAGAGAAAGAACGTACTCGCCTGAAGAGGGATGCTATGGCCGTAGATATTAATTTTGAAGAGATTATCGATGACACGCAGGAAAAAACTGAAAATTACCGAGGATAGCGTGGAAACACGCTATGCAAACTGGACAGCCCAGATGCTGGCTATCATGATGCCCTGGTCACTGTACTGGGTAGCCGGTCGTGCTTCTGCCAAAACTGTTCAGGTATTAGCGGAAAGAGTACAGGAAGCAGCACAGGATTGTCCGGGCGCTCCCTTTGCGTGGGTGGCTGATACCTACTCCGATCTGCACAAGAATGTGATTCCATCGTTAATTGACGGATTGCAGTTGCTGGGGTGGGAACTGGGTACGCATTACGTGATCAATGAAGCACCTCCTGAAGAATGGAGATTGCGCATGTATAATGTATGCACTGATTGGCGTAATACCATGGTTTTCTTCACGGGATTTAATTTTACGTTTATCTCTCTGGATCGTCTGGCTATTGGTGCTGGACGTTCTTACGTGGGGGTATTCGGTGACGAGGTTAAGTACTTTCCCGAAGAGAAGTTCACCAACTTGCTGAAGGCAGTACGTGGGTTCTATGTCAAGTACGGACAGTCGGTATGGTATCGGTCCAGAACACTGACAACCGATATGCCGAATCCGAACCATCTGGGCGAATACGACTGGATTCTGAAACTGTCGGCTCAGAACAACAAGGAACAGATTATGCTGATGCTTCGGGCCGGACTTGTATATAACGACTGTAAGAAGACTTATGTTGCCCACTTGCAGGAGTACCGCGAACTGGTAGAACAACAAAGAACAGACCGCAATCTTCAGGAAAAGGTAGATAAGGCAGCCAAAGCTGTTGAACTGGCTAAGAGGAATATGAAGAGGTGGGAGGAAAGATGGATCAAGACTCGCCGCCGTGTGTCGTTCTTCTTTATTTCATCCAGCTATGTTAATGCCGATATCCTCGGGCTAGACTGGTTCTCTGATGAACTGGCTGAAGGGCTAGAAGGTTTAACCTGCAATATCCTTTCAATCATTCCTAAGATAGAAGCTAACTTACTGTTTTATCCTAATCTGTCTATCCGACACTTTTACGCCGACGGTTACTTGAATAAGATAATTGAAGTTAAGCCGTTGGGCTGGATGGAAGACTGTTCTGCACTTCGCTACCACAACCATAATCTGCCACTCGAGGCGGGTATGGATGCCGGTAATATGCTTTCCCTTGTGATAGGACAACAGCATGGGCGTGAGTACCGCGTACTGAAGGAATTCTATACGTTGCCTCCTGATACTGTACGTGAGTTGGGGGTACAGTTTGTCCGGTACTTTGCGCCCAGACGTACTAAGGTCCTGAAGCTGTATTATGACCGTGCTATGAATAATTACAAGGGCGTGAAAGCGGATATGGCGACACAGATCAAAAATGTTATAGAGTATGATGCTGAAGGGAAAAGCACAGGTTGGAGGGTACAGTTAATGTCTGTAGGACAAGGTAATATCGGCTCTAATCTGGAGTATCGCTTTATGTCAGACCTGTTGAGTGGTAATCTGGCTGGTAAACTGTTCACGCTATTAATAGACCAGTATAATTGTCCTAACCTGAAGGCTGAGATGGAAGTCTGCAAGACCAAGCTTGTAGATGATGGTGGTAGCCAGATAGTGGTTAAGTTAAAGACTGGTGATAAGTTGCCTCGTGAGCGTTTGCCTAAAGAATCTACCAACCTGACAGATGCGCTCAAGTATCTGTTAATGCGTAAGGAGTTCTTACGGATCTGGCAATCTAAGGTGACATCTTATGCCCCTTAATATATATTGACCGTTCGTTAAGGAATGGTTGGATGCACTGCCGTACTACGGTGGTGCATTTTTTTTGTGCCGTGTTGCTGGGGGTGGGATTCCGCTTGCGTCACATTTCCTGAGCCGAAAATTAGTTGCAATCGCAACCGCTAGGAGGCGCGCGTCGGGCATCTGTACGACAAAAAACCTAGGGTTTTTCATTCCTAGACGGTTTGAAACTTCATTTTCAAGCCGTTTGTTCTGCTGGGCTGATTTTTTAGTGAAAAACTTAGCCCGAAATTTAGCGATGTCGCCCCGTTTTTGCCATGGGAGTGCCCGACAACGCTCCCGAGCTTATAAGGTAGGGACCTTTTTTATGGCTCGGAAGCGTTGTCGGGCATAGTTTGGTAGAAAGACACTCTTTAGTCTTTCTGGCTGTTGGTTATTGCGCCCACGCAGGAAAGGGAAATAGGTATCGTCAGTGGACGATGGTTGCTTGATTTGGCTTTCTGATCTGCTCTTCACCATTTTTTTTACCCTCACTTCCACTCTCAGCTCGTATCGACTTTATTACCGCGAAGGTAAATGTTTGCCTGCACCTGCCAAGTTCAAGCTTTGTTCATAAAAAAATCTCCACCTTCCTTCAGGAGGTAGTATTCAAGGGCAAAGCCTTTTTATGAAAACTTGTCTTAGTTGCCTGCAAACACCTTCTTAAGCGGTATAAAGGCGAAACGACCCGAAAGCGAAAGCGAGGGAATTAAAAAAAAGTTCAGAGCAGGAAAGCCAAAATTATTTAGGCTCACTCCCTCAGCTCTAGTTCAAGAATCAAATTTTACAGCCATGAACATAACAATGAAAACCTTTACAAAGAAACAAGCTATTGCCGAATTAGACCGCATTTTTGGCGAGTATAAAATAACTGATATTGTAGACACTAAGGAAGTTTTAGAAGTGTATTTCACCATTTCTACCGGTGAGAAACTAATACTTCTTTCCAACTCGTGGGAATACTTCCAGCGAAATATCCCTTATGAAATCTTTGAATCTTAATAACTCTTATTATTAATCTTTTAATTTTTACACGTATGAAAAAGAATGATGTTAAAACAGTAGGTAATGTATTGGTAGCAATGACTAACGACAAGAAAAACACAGTTGCACAAGCTATTCGTTCGGCTATCTTACCCGAAGAAAGTAAGGAAGATAACAATGTTTCGGGTGATGCTGAAAATATTCAGCAGGAAGAACAGACGACCGAAGATGTGGCAGCGGATAAGGTTACAGACAACACCAAAAAAACAAAGGCTAAAAAGGATAAAAAACAAACAGCTGAAACGCTGAAAGCTGAAATCGAAAAGAAGACACAAGAACTACAGCAGTGTTTAGCCGAATTGGAAAAGAAGAAAAAGCTTTCTATGCACCGTGACCAGTTTATTCAAGCCCTAGATTCTTTGCAGGAATCCGAAACGAAATTGAAACAAGAGGATGATTTTAACTCATCTTTCTTCAAAATGAAATTTACTGATGCTAGCAATTATAATTCTTCAGAAATTTTTTCTGTTTCTAACCGATTTATCCTTTTGGGCTTTATCTCTTATATGAGAGATAAGATAACGAAGAAAATTTCAGAGATAGAAAACGAATTGATTAACGGTTAAAAAAATTACTTGACTAAGGCAGCCCCTCGGGGCTGTCTTTAAAAAATGATAGTATGAAAAATTATAACTTTTCCTTTTCTGAGGATTTCAGACAATTTTCCGATAGTGATATTATATATCAAGTGACAGGAAGTAAAGACATTGCTTTGAAACAGATGGATTCATTTACTTTAGAAGAAGTTATCGAAAGTCTTACACCCTCACGTAAGGCGATGGCAAAGGCTGTATTAGAACTTTATCACCGTTATAATGCAAGGGATATTCACTCGATAAAATCTAGTCAGGACGCCTATAAATATATAACTCCCAATATGGCAGGTCTTAATGTAGAGGAATGTTGGGTAATAGCAATGAATCAGGCTTCACGAGTAATCAGGCATTTTCGCATATCGGTTGGGGGATTAACTTCTACTATGGTTGACGCTCGGTTAATCTTTTCCGAATTACTGAAGCTGAAAGCTGTTTCATTCATCCTTTGCCATAATCATCCCTCTGGCAACATAAAGCCCAGCCGAGAAGATGACAGACTGACAGAGGCTGTACACAAAGCAGGTGAAGTTCTTAATATTCGTTTGCTAGACCATGTTATTTGGGCAACTGATTCGTTTTACAGCTATGCAGACGAGGGACGCTTGTAAGGGCTGTAAATGGCTGTGACAGCGTTTGGGAGGTGGGTAGCGTAGCAGCCGCCCGCCGCCCGATTTGCCTTCGCACTATGTTTGTCGGCAAATCGGGCGGCGGGGAATAAGGTTTTGTTTGTTTACGCCTGAATCGGCGATTGCATTTCTTTCGTTACGAAAGTTTTTAATATCTTTGATGCGTATATTAAAATATGTTTTTTATGAAAAGAATTTTATTTCTGTTGTTGTCTATAATACCTGTAACCGTTTTATCACAAAATTATATATCTAAGGAAGATAGTATAGATAAAGCTTGGAAAGCAGCTATTCGTAAGGCTGAATACGAGGATAGTATGAGAATCGTTAATGAACATAATAGGTTTGTTAATAAAGTGACACCTTTAAAAAAAAGGTATATTGGCAAAATTTATTATTTGAGAAAAACACAGGGTAAATACAGACAAAATACTCCTTTTAAGTGTGTTGATATTACGGTTGATAAAAATAAGAATGTCTTGATGCATTTAGTCAACCAACGAGATACGCTATCAATGGAGATGGACTTTTGGGAATATTCTGAAAAACTAAATGTTTCTAGTAGTTTTAAAGATTTGTTCTATCAAAAGGGCGGTAGTCGTAATACTGCTATAGATTATAAAACAGTTGTCAGTGCATTGTATGTTGGTATGTCTAAGAAGAGTGTGCTGTATATAATGGGTAACCCAAAATCGCAGAGAACAACAATTACTGATAATGCGGAAATATTGTTTTGGGAGTATCCGAACAACATTTATTTGACTTTCCTGAATGGCAAATTGAAGGTTATTCAAAAATAGCAATGAGAAACTTTATATTTCTATTCTTTGCACTGCTTTCCTTTATTAGTTGTGAGGATGAAGGTGCTACATTGACCAGAGCGGGTATCGCTTCTGAAGATTTTGTTAAAGCTCGGTTGAAATTTCCAGCCGAAGCTGAGTTTGAAAGGGATATCAGAGGTAAAGAGATTTCTGATACAACATTTATCGTTTATCAGAAATTCAATGCGAAAAATGCCTTTGGTGTTAAATCGTCTTATGTATATAAGGCTAAAATGGTGTTTTTAGGCGGTGATTGGACTGATTGCGAGAATTGGACTTATAATCAGCTAGTCATCGAAAATGTATCTACTGGAGAAAAATCAATTTTCTATTCTCCGGTAGATAAATAATTCCACTTTTCTCAAAAAATATGGGGTTTCTTTTTGTTATTTCGAAAGAAACTCCCATATTTGCATCGATCTCCATTTTGTGTAGGCGACGATGGCTCGCCAAATATCTTTGCTGCGGGCATTTTTTATGTCCTAGGCATTGCTTAATACCCATAGGGTTCCGACCCCCGTGTGGAGCGTTAATGCGCCCACTGCCTGCACAAGGTGGAGATCAACGGGAAAGCGGAACCTTTCTTGTTTCCTTTCCCGTAATTAACCAACATATTGTTTCATTTTAATTGATCTCCAAAATGAAAAATCAAATTGCATTGCCTGTTAGTCAGGCAAAAGAAAGCCGTATCTCGTTATGGCTGAATCGTAAAAATGTATTGTTCTCTTCTATCATGGAAGAGAGAGTATCTAACCGTCAGGCTGTGTTTATTTTCCAGGCACAAGTTTCCTTCTGTATTCTTAGCTTTTCGTTTTTCATCCACTGGCTGGCTGCTGTTGCCTGCTTGAACTGGTTTGTTTATTCTCTTTTGCTTTGCCGGAAAGGAGGTTTGCGATGAAATGGTTCGTTAATAATGCCTTTTCCTATAGCCCTGTTAATGAAAAAGCAAAAGAACTGGGTAAATGGGTTGACTCTTTTAAACACACATTGCTGCCTGATGATCTGTCAAAGGATGCTTTCATCGAAGAAGCCCGGATGATTCTGGTCTTTTTGAATAAAAAATATCCTAAAACGAAACCGATTTCCCTTAATCGTGCTGATGTCGATAGAGGTGGTTGTTTCCGATTATCATTTGACCTTGCAAATGACACAAGGACTATTGCGTACATGGATATAGTTAAGGTTTTGCAAGAATATCGCTTCAGGGAAAATGGTAATCCTTTGCTGGCTGAAGAGAAAGGAGGCCAGCGATGAAACCTTATATCGTCCCAGATCAGGCTGTCGATGTGTTGCAGAACTGGATAGAACAG
>ENA-OXTT01000383-OXTT01000383.1-human-gut-metagenome-genome-assembly--contig:-NODE-383-length-13145-cov-8.79121_pt1 | contig 13145 bp, 10 predicted proteins | sample MGYA00249343_ERZ652648 | MGnify/ENA primary metagenome ERZ652648 (study PRJEB26925, sample SAMN05826818) | human gut metagenome | biome: ENVO:2100002; feature: ENVO:00000062; material: ENVO:00002003...
ATTTTATTTAGCTTTATAATATTGATTATAAATATATTATATTTGATTATTTGATAAAAATATTATTATATTTAATTTGAAAATTTACAACCTTTAAGGGGTTTTAAGCTGTAAGATTGTATATAATTACCAAATATTTTTCGCAACTCCGGTGAATCGCTGTATAATCCAGCTTGTATCAAGAAAGGAATACCCATAAACATATCATCTACCCATACAGTATATTTTTCCGGCGTATCACGGGTGTAGTTGGTCATTCCTTCACTTCTGATTTGTCCGAAACGTGCATAATTTATCATTTTATCTATGTATGCCTGATAAATATCCCTATTTTTAAAATCCTTATCCATACGCAAACGGTATAGAATGGGAAGTGAGGGAGCTAATGTAAAATCAAGCAATGTGGAGTTAATCACCATTGCATTGGCTGAATTATATGCCCGCAAATGATTGACTTGATAGTCCACAAATGGCATACCTTCCATCTGATAGTCGCAGAAGTCAGTTGCCCATTTAGTATATTTATGTGTTCCGGTCAATTCACCAAGTTGCTGCATAGCCCAGGCAACACCTCCATTATGGTAATTCCATTGATAAGTAGTTCCCCAAACTTCGGGATCTATCATTTCTCCGAGTACTTCTATTTTAGGAATTGTCCAGGTCACCGGACCATGAAGTCCTTTATACATATATCCAAATCTAAATTCCTGTTCCGGTTCATGCACTACGTCAATGCCACCTTGAAAAGGTCCGATAATGAGCCAGTTGGTAAGATCGGATACTTGTTTATCAACATGATTCAAATTGGTTAATCCTATTTGAGGATAACTTCGGGCAGTGGATAAAACAGCATCATTATCACTGGGTGGTTGTAAGAACACACACCATTCTTTGCCAAAAGTAGCCGACTTAATCAACACATTGTTATTACCACTTTTCAACGGAAGCAAAAATGAAGAAGTCATTTTCATACTTCGTTCCCCCCGGTTTATCTTAATATCCCGTTTCCCTTTATTTTCATAAACCAGTTGTCCGTTACACCAGATTTTACAGGCATCGTTATGCTCCGTTTCTACACGTATGGTGGTATCACGTGGAAACGACAGCTGTGTATAGGCATAGGCCACAGCTTCTTGTCCCACCCCAAAGGTACGTCCAAAATCCACAAAGTTTAACGTGTTGAAAGAAGTACTACACGAAGCAAGTCCCAACTTGTAGGCAAAGGGAGTTTCTCTAATCAATTTATCACCAATCTTCTTTACTTTTTCTACAGGTGATTCTTTGCTTTGTTGAGGAAGAGCAGTACCTACCCCCAACAATGCAGATAATAACAAGCATATCCATTTCTTCTTTTTCATCGGATCATTTCAGATTATATAGATTTAGCTAACGTGTCCCAACAGGACAATGATAACAATTGCAAATCTATCCCAAATCATCCGCAACCCTGCAAACAAAAGGCCAAGAAAAGAGAGAAAAAGGTAAAACAAAATGTGAACAAAATATGAACAAAACAAGACAACCATCTATGTATAAGATGGTTGTAAGAAAAGAAAGTGCTATTTTCTTTTATCCGGATCGAAATTTTCTTCATATACAACCTTACCGTCAAGATTGGAAACTTTCACATAATCTACAGCACCACATCCCTTAAATCTTAACGTAAGTTCATTGGCATATCCCAAAGGTTCTTTATAATCCATTCCTAACACTTCTTCTCCATCTACGTAGAAGGTAGTTTTCTTATTCACTACTTTGATAGTCATGACGTGCCATTCGGAAGAGTTGAAATTAAACCGGCTTAAGTTGTACTCATCTCCCTTAATTGTATTTTCTCCACTGATGAATTTGATATATGCATATCCGTTTTCATTCATGGCAAAGCCATGCATAGCTGTATCCGAATGTATATACATGATAATATCCGAGCAAGGAACTGCATTCTCCTGTTTTGAATTGCGGACGCGTGCCTCGTATATGAAATTATCTCCGTCTATCAACTTTTCTTTATAAAACACATAGCTGACAAACATGTGATTAGTATGCGCCTCTTGTGGGACATTTTCTATAGGCAAACTTACATATCCCGAATCATTGTAAGCCTGCTCCATCGGAAAAACCCGAAATATTTTCTTTCTTTCCTCACGGACGAAAACCGACCACCCCGTCTTACGGCACTCCACCGGAATGGTCTTTATAATTCTATCTTTATACTTCAGATGACAGAATGCTTCACCTTCATATATATAGGTAGCATTTATCTTATCTATATTTTCATTTAGTTTTCTTTCGGATATATCTCCATTCGCTTCTTCATACATAACAGTAATATCTTCAAATAATGAAGCTGGTATATGATAAGAGAATGTAACTGTAAGCGGACAAATTCCTTTTACTTGCGAAGTGGTAAATTCTATTTTTGAGAGCAGATACTCCACATACATATCTTTCAACTTATACGTATACAACATATATCCACCTATTATCAATAATAGTATAATAGCAAAATTTACATACCATTTATTTTTCTTATAGATACGATTCGATACTTCTTCCGGATCTTTCGTCACTTTATTCGGAGCTTTTTCTAACTGGGAACTATCTGCTTTTTTGTCTGTGTCATTTGTATGTTCCTTCGTTTCTTCAACAACGTCTTCTGTCTGAATATTGGTAGTCTCTTCCTTCTTCGTTTTCTTCATTACAAAGTCAGTATACCCCGAATAACCTAAAAAACGACACAAAGCATCTTTTGTCGCCAACTGCGGATTACCTGTCTTCTGTTGAAAAAATCGTTTAAGTGTGTTAGCATTTACATCGATCTTCGTTGTTTCGAAGATCATATTTTCCAGTGTTTTAAATTGATTTAAGTCCCAGGACTCGGAAGAACCCCACGACTCTAATAAAATATTATATTCTTTTATTATTTCCTTTATGTACCTTTTGTCCTTATATTCGTCCATCATTTATATCAAAATTAAACACGAACCAATTAGTTAGAAATAAAAATCCGCTGTGAAAATACAAATAAAATCTAGTAATTGTCAAGCATAAAGTGGTTTATTTGCGTTTTGTCCAGATTTTGTTTTCATTTTATTCTCTTTTTTATTCAACTTCATCAATCCTATCCTATACTTTTGCAGTAAAGAATTTATTTAATACTAATTTCAAATACAATGAAAAAATACTTCTCCGCATTATTAATCATACTGCTTTCGAGCTTTACAACTGCTCCCCGTATAGTATGGTTAGATGAATTAGATCTCTCTAACGTCGATCAATCTGCAGGTAAAGCAATAGCCAATCAATCAATGTGGAAAACACCACTTTCTATCGCCGGAGAAAAATTTGACCGGGGTGTAGGTACACATGCCGCAAGCGTATTCCGCATAAAACTTGACGGCAAAACAGTCTCCTTCAAGGCATCTGCAGGGATAGATGATTCCGCACCCGAACACGAATTAAAACAAGCCAGTGCCGAATTTATAATTTTAGGAGATGGCAAAATCATCTGGCGAAGTGGAATCATGCATGCAGGAGAAAAAGCAAAACAAATAGATATTTCTGTTAAGGGTATAAAATCTCTAATCTTACGTGTCGATCATGCAGGAGATGGAATAGCCGGAGATCGCACCAACTGGGTAAATGCCAGGTTTGAAGTGAAAGGTGCCGATCCTGTTTCGGTAAAAAAAGAACGTGAACAGGAATACATCCTAACTCCTGCTGTGGCAAGGCAGCCTATGATTAATGCTCCTTATATATATGGTGCCCGCCCGGGAAATCCATTTCTGTTTACAGTACCTGTTTCAGGAGAAAGACCACTAAATATAACTGCAACTAATTTACCCGAAGGATTATCCATCGATAGCAATACCGGCATTATTACAGGAAAAGCGATAAATCCGGGAACCTATACTGTTCATATCTCCGCTAAAAATCAATATGGAGAAACTACTAAAGACTTAACTCTTGAAATCGGGGAAAAGATAAGTCTGACTCCTCCTATGGGCTGGAATAGCTGGAACATTTTCGGAGCAGACATTGATGACAAGAAAATAAGAAGGATGGCCGACCGCATGGTAGAACTGGGACTCGTCAATTATGGATATGCTTATATAAATATCGATGATGGATGGCAAGGCGTACGTGGAGGAAAATACAATGCAATAATGCCGAACGATAAATTTCCTGATATGAAAGGTCTTGTTGATTATGTACATAGTAAAGGTCTCAAAATAGGAATATATTCTTCTCCGTGGGTACAAACTTTTGCCGGATACATTGGCAGCAGTGCTGATACACGTAATGGTAAAGTTGTCAATTCAAGCCGCAGATATGGAGAATTTTCATTTGCTAAAAATGACGTAAAGCAATGGGCAGAATGGGGATTCGATTATATTAAGTACGACTGGGTAACTAATGATATAGCCCATACAGCAGAACTATCATATCTTTTACGCCAATCGGGAAGAGATATTCTATATAGCATCTCCAATGCTGCCCCATTTGAACTGGCAGAAGACTGGAGCAATCTAACAAATGTCTGGCGGACAACAGGAGATATTTATGATTCCTGGTGTAGTATGACTACCATAGGTTTCCTTCAGGATAAGTGGCAACCATTTGCCAAACCAGGCAGTTGGAATGACCCGGATATGCTCATTGTAGGAAAGGTTGGCTGGGGAAAAAATATACATTCTACACATTTATCTCCTGATGAACAATATACTCATATCACTTTATGGAGTATTCTAGCGGCGCCTTTACTGATAGGATGCGATCTGGAACAGATGGATGATTTTACAATGAATCTATTAAGTAACAGAGAAGTAATAGCCATTAACCAAGATATTGCCGGTATACAAGGTAGCAGAGTATATGCTGATAATAATAAAGAAATTGAAGTATGGAGTAAACCATTAAAAGATGGTTCCATAGCAGTCGGATTATTCAATCTATCCGATAATAAACAGGACATATCTATTTTCTGGGATCAACTGAATATTCAAGGTAAACAGAAAGTGCGTAATCTTTGGGAGCAAAAGGATAAAGGAGTTTATATAAATAAATACCAATCTGACGTACCTTCACATGGTGTACTTTTCATAAAAATAGAACCTGTGAAATAAAACAACTTGATATGATTGGCAGGTAAAGACAAACTAATAAAATGTGTTGTGTTAGTGTTGATAGTGAAGAACAAACAGATTTGAATTACACATTCAATACTTATTAACCGACTTTATTAACCGGAGTTAGTAAAGTCGGGGTATAACCTTCCTTATTCTGAATTTACCAACATTTATTCTGCTTTTACAGGACGTACATAAACAATATGTAAGAGCTATAGATGCTACTTGCAGGAACTATAGATCCAATGTACAGCGCATATATGTCCAACACGCAGGATATATATCTCCTGTAAACAGTATCTATATATCCTGCAAAGAGTATAATTACATCATTTGGATTCTATACTTATAAACAATCACACCTCTATTGATTATTAAACAATTAACTATGATATAAACCAGTTATAAACGACTTATTAACCAACTGGATTTATGCTATTAACGTAACTTTTTGAACAAATCCCAAATCACAATACCGGTAGTTACGGAAACATTCAAAGAGTGTTTCGTTCCGTATTGAGGAATCTCTATACAGCCATCCGAATGGTCAATAACCTCCTGCTGTACCCCTTTCACTTCGTTTCCCATTACGATAGCGTACTTCTTGGTTTTATCCAGCTGAAGTTCATCAAGCATGATGCTTCCTTCCGCCTGTTCTACAGAATAAACGATATACCCTTCGTTTTTGAGGTTATCAACAACATCAACAGCGTTATTAACATACTTCCAGTCGACAGTGAACTCTGCCCCCAGTGCAGTCTTATGCATTTCAGGGTGTGGAGGAGTGGCCGTTATACCACACAGATAGATACATTCAATACGGAAAGCATCCGAAGTACGGAACACAGAACCTATATTGTGCAAACTACGAATATCGTCCAGCACTACTACCAGAGGCAGTTTTTCAACTTGTTTAAACTCTTCGGCACTGATACGGTTCAGTTCTGTTATTTTCAGTTTACGCATACGTCTTTTCTTTTATTATGTTCTTGTCCACAAAGGTAATTCTTTTCAGTTAACAAGATGTTGATAACGGTTTAAAACCTGTCAAAACTATCGGCAAAGATTTTGAAAAATAATTCTTGCATTATTCAAAAGAAGGTATAAGAGGCCTTCGTTATGAACATTCCAAAAAACTAACCCAAAACTTTCTACACAGACATAAACATATTTTTCAGCACTTATCTGCCTGTTTATATCCATAAAGTTTTTAACTTTGCACTTTATCAACAGGGAGTTAATAGCAAACTCCTATTTGACGGCATTTAACAATGCTTTCATTGATAATGAAGCAAGTAGGATAGAATATCTTGTCCTTCACATCAGTTCATAACCAACTCATAAAACAGAAGTATGGACTAATAACTTATCCGGCAAGAAAAATCGTATTTATTTGCTAACATTATTAACAGGCTATCATCACTAACAAAGGATTTTTTTAAAAAGAAAGAAATAAGAATATTATTATGAATGAACTCATAAAGGCTATTAACGAGCTAAAGAAAGAAAAGAATGCAATCATTCTGGGACACTACTACCAGAAAGGGGAAATACAAGACATCGCCGATTACGTTGGCGACAGTTTGGCATTGGCTCAATGGGCAGCCAAAACGGAAGCGGACATTATTGTGATGTGTGGCGTTCACTTTATGGGGGAAACGGCAAAGGTGCTTTGTCCGGACAAGAAAGTGTTGGTACCCGACATGGCGGCAGGTTGTTCGTTGGCGGACAGTTGTCCGGCGGATCAGTTTGCACAGTTTGTCAAAGAACACCCGGGATACACCGTTATTTCGTACGTCAACACAACAGCTGCCGTGAAAGCAGTGACAGATGTGGTGGTGACTTCCACCAATGCGAAGCAGATCGTGGAAAGCTTCCCAAAAGATGAGAAAATAATCTTTGGTCCGGATAGGAATTTGGGTAATTATATCAACTCTGTTACGAACAGGAATATGTTGCTTTGGGACGGAGCCTGTCACGTGCATGAACAGTTCTCTGTTGAAAAGATTGTGGAATTGAAAGCGCAGCATCCGGAAGCGTTGGTCTTGGCACATCCCGAATGTAAGAGTACAGTATTGAAACTGGCTGATGTGGTAGGGTCTACGGCAGCATTGTTGAAGTATGCAGTGAATCATCCGGAAAACACCTATATTGTGGCTACCGAATCGGGTATCTTGCATGAGATGCAGAAGAAGTGTCCGCAGACGACGTTTATCCCTGCTCCACCGAACGATAGTACGTGCGGATGTAACGAGTGTAGCTTCATGCGGTTGAATACGTTAGAGAAGCTCTATGAGTGTCTGAAGAATGAGTCACCGGAAATTACAGTAGATCCGGAGGTGGCAAAGAAGGCAGTGAAGCCGATTCAGCGGATGCTGGAGATTTCAGCTAAGTTGGGATTATAAAGAAATTTGGTTTCTATTATTGTTCTTGAATGAATAACAGTTAGAAACTGTCTTAAAATAATTCAATTCTTTAAAGATAAAAAAATCCTCTCGGTTAATAAACTGGGAGGATTTTTTATTGTTGATTATTGAATCAATTATTTTTTATTTGGATTCTTCCGAGCTTTGAAGCATCTGGAACAACTTATCCAGTTTCGGAGCCATGATAATTTCCGTACGGCGATTCTTACTTCTGCCTTCGGCTGTTTCATTATCATCCACAGGCATATATTCACCGCGACCACTAGGCTGAATCTGCAAAGGATTTACATTGTAATTCTTGATGAGGATACGAACTACGGAAGTGGCACGGATCACACTTAAATCCCAGTTATCTTTGAATTGTACAGTATTGATCGGTTTGTTATCCGTATGACCTTCGATAAATACATCAATGTCCGTCTGCTTGTTTAGTACTTCCGCCAGTTTGCCGAGAGCTTCCTCTCCGCGTTTATCCAGGCGGGCACTTCCTGATTGGAATAATAGTTTATCGGACATAGCTACATATACTTTTCCGTCTTTCTCACGAACGGTCAGCTCGTCGGTACTGAAACCAAGTAAGGCATCTTTTACATTGCTCAAAAGATTCTGTACCTTATCGTTTTGCGCTTTAATCATATCCTGCAACTCATTGATGGTACGTTCTCTTTCGTTCAGCTCGTTTTTCTTCTGGCTCAACAGGGCATTTAGTTTTTCCTGTTCAGTCATGTTGACATTCAGCATACTCTGATATTGGCGGATACTGTTTCCCATTTTGGTCGTATCACGCAAAAGGTTCTTGATTTGTGCCGACATTTGCGCGTTTATATTGCGGCAGTCGGTCAATAATCCTTGCAAACTATCTTTGCTTATAGTAGCTGCCATTTCTGCCTGCATGAACTTCTTTTTTGTTACACATGAAGTACATAACAGTAACGTAAGTAAAGTAAATAAAGTAATTTTCTTCATTGTGTTTTATATTTTAAGTGGGTATGTATAATTAGCTTTGCAGAAACTCACAAAGTTTCTGTACAGCCAGTGCACGATGGCTGATTTGGTTTTTTATATCATTTCCCAATTCGGCAAAAGTCCGGTCGTAACCTTCAGGCATGAATACAGGATCGTAGCCAAATCCGGAATCACCACGTTTTTCTTTGATTATTTCGCCTTTTATCACTCCTTCAAAGAGATACTCCTTTCCGTCCAATATCAACGAAATAGCAGTGCGGAATTGCGCTTTACGGTTTTCCTTTCCTTCCAGTTCGTGAAGAAGTTTGAGCATATTAGCCTGGGCGTCATGTCCTTCACCTCCTGCATAGCGGGCGGAATAGACTCCGGGAGCTCCGTTCAAGGCTTCCACTTCCAATCCTGTATCATCGGCAAAACAATCCAGATGATAGTTTTTATAGATATAGGAAGATTTTAATAGCGCATTTCCTTCCAGTGTTTCAGCTGTTTCGGGAATATCTGTTTGGCAACTGATATCATTGAGACTTAGTAATTCCACTTGATCTCCTAAGATAGCGGCTACTTCTTCCAGTTTATGAGCGTTATTGGTAGCAAATACAAGTTTGCGTTTCATCATCTTATTTTTTGTTTTAACAAGGTTGTTCAATACTTTTCAGCCAGTTATTATTTCACTTTTAGCTTATCGAATCCTTCGCCATACACGCCGATAACAGAACTTTGAGAGATAAAAGCATTCGGATCAATGCGTTTTACCAAACGGAAGATGTCGAGTGACTGACGTTTCTTGGCAAGTACTACCAATACTTTCACATTGTTTTTACTGTACCATCCCGTACCGTCGAGTACTGTTACTCCCCGGTCGGCATCTTTAATAATCCGGTCGGCTATTTCGTCATATTTCTTTGAGAAGATAAAGAATTGAACCGATTGACGGGCACTGTTGATAATCCAGTCGAGCACAACGCCGATGATAAACAGAGTGACAAAACCGAAAATAACCCGGCGCCAGTCATGAAATATAAAGTAACAGGAACTGATAATGAATACATCACAAATCATAATCATTCGTCCGAGTGATACATCTTTGTATTTATTGACGATAGCGGCGATAATATCTGTTCCACCCGTACTTCCATTGTAGTTGAAAGTGATACCCAGACCTACACCGCACATGGCTGCACCGATAATGCAGGCCATGAAATCCTGCCCTGTACCGAGTAACAACGGTTTACCGTCCGGCGTCATATCCGGCGCTTCTACATAATTGTTCACCACCAACTGGAATAACCAAAGCAGAAAAGTCAGTGTAAAAATAGCATAAGTGGTTTTTATACTAAATCTTGGACCTAATACCCGGATGGCAAAGGTCATCAGAACTGCATTAATAATGAAGTATGACCATTGGATTGGAAATCCCGTTGCATAATAGATAATAGCTCCGATACCGGTAGTTCCTCCGGTAGTTATCTGATAAGGTAACAGGAATGCAGCCCATCCCAAAGAATAGCTTATCAATCCGAGAGTGATGTAGATATAATCTTTCACTTCTCTCATTACTTCTGCTTTTGATAGTTTATGCATAGGATTTTAAGTAATAGGATTTTTAAAGTATTAGGTATAAAGTATTAAGTATTAACCTGGCGGATATATTGGGATAGCGGCTACGGATAATACTTAATACTTATTACTTAATACTTTAAATTACAACGTTTACAATCTTCTTCGGAACGACAATGATTTTCTTTGGAGTCTTGCCGTCAATCCACTTCTGCGAACGTTCGTCGGCCAATACCGCCGCCTGAATAACGTCCGAAGCTTCATCTGCTGCAAATTCCATATTGAAACGTGCCTTTCCGTTGAAAGAGATGGTATAGTTGACAGTATTTTCTTTCAGATATTCTTCATTGTATGCAGGCCATTGGGCGTCGCATACGGAAGTCTCGTGTCCCAATACGTCCCACAACTCTTCGCAGACATGCGGAGCGAAAGGAGCGAGCGTGATAACGAGCTGTTCCAGAATCTCTTTCTTGCTGCATTTAAGGTTGAAGAGTTCGTTTACGCAAATCATGAATGCGCTGATAGATGTATTATAAGAGAACTGTTCAATATCACCTGTCACCTTCTTAATCAATTTATGAAGGCTCTTCAATTCTTCTTTCGTTGCAGGTTCGTCTGTCACCAGATATTCGTCCGTGCGGCTGTAGAACAGCGACCAGAATTTGCGGATAAAACGGTGTACACCGTCGATTCCGTTTGTATCCCACGGTTTAGACTGTTCTACCGGGCCGAGGAACATTTCGTACATACGAAGTGTATCTGCACCGTATTTCTCAACAATCATATCCGGATTGACTACATTGAACATTGATTTACTCATCTTTTCAACTGCCCATCCGCAAACGTATTTTCCGTCTTCGAGGATAAACTCGGCTGTTTTATATTCAGGACGCCATGCTTTGAATGCTTCCAAATCCAAAATATCATTAGATACGATATTTACGTCTACGTGAATAGGGGTAACTTCGTACTGATCTTTCAGGTTCAGTGAAACGAAAGTATTGGTGTCTTTGATACGATATACAAAGTTACTGCGACCTTGAATCATTCCTTGGTTTACTAACTTTTGGAATGGCTCTTCCATTACAGACACATCCATGTCGTACAAGAATTTATTCCAGAAACGAGAGTAGATCAAGTGCCCTGTTGCATGTTCGGTACCACCTACATATAGGTCTACATTTTTCCAGTACTGGTCTATTTTCGGATCAACCAATGCCTTATTATTATGCGGGTCCATGTAGCGGAGATAGTAAGCCGAAGAACCGGCGAATCCCGGCATGGTGTTCAGTTCCAGCGGGAAGACGGTTACATGGTCAATCTTCTCATTTTCTACGACACATTTGTTTACTGTATCCCAAGCCCATTTAGTTGCGTGTCCTAATGGAGGTTCACCTGTTTCGGTAGGCAGGAATTTAGCGACTTCCGGAAGTTCAAGCGGCAGGCTGGCTTCGTCGATCATATAAGGCATTCCGTCTTTGTAGTAAACAGGGAACGGCTCACCCCAGTAACGCTGGCGGGAGAAGATAGCGTCACGCAGACGGTAGTTCACTTTCACACGGCCCAGATTGTGGTCTTTTACATATTTCTTGGTCGTTTCTATCGCTTCTTTGATAGTCAGTCCGTTCAGTGAAAGATCACAGTAAGGAGTGACATCCGGACGCGGAGAGTTACACACGATACCTTCTTTTGCATCGAAACTTTCTTCGCTAACATCACAACCTTCTACCAACGGACGGATTTCTAATCCGAAATGTTTGGCAAATGCATAGTCGCGGCTATCATGAGCAGGTACAGCCATAATAGCTCCTGTTCCGTATCCGGCCAGTACGTAATCGCTGATCCATACGGGTACTGCTTCACCTGTGAACGGATTGATGGCATACGAACCACTGAATACACCGGTAACGCTACGGTCGGCAATGCGTTCACGTTCCGTACGTTTTTTGGTACGGTCGAGGTAAGCGTCTACTTCTGCTTTTTGTTCAGGAGTCGTTAATTGTGCCACCAATTCACTTTCCGGAGCTAATACCATAAAAGTAACACCGAACATGGTATCTGCACGAGTGGTGAAAATTGTGAATTCGAGGTCACTGTCTTTTACTTTGAATTGCACTTCAGCACCTTCCGAACGTCCGATCCAGTTTCTTTGGGTTTCTTTCAGAGAATCTGTCCATTCGATCGTGTCCAATCCATCAAGCAAGCGTTGTGCATACGCAGATACACGCAAACACCATTGGCGCATTTTCTTCTGGATAACAGGAAAACCGCCACGTTCGCTGACTCCGTCTACTACCTCGTCGTTAGCCAGTACAGTTCCTAATTCGGCACACCAGTTTACCATTGTTTCACCCAGATAAGCGATACGATAGTTCATCAGGATTTCCTGCTTTTCTTTTTCGCTTTTGGCGTTCCATTCTTCGGCAGTGAAACTGATTTCTTCGCTGCAAGCGGCGTTCAGTCCTTTGTTTCCGTAGATGGCGAAGGCTTTTTCCAGTTCTTCGATAGGACGGGCTTGCTGTTCATCGTTACAATAATAGCTGTTGAACATTTTTTGGAAGGCCCATTGCGTCCAGTGATAATATTCCGGGTCGCAAGTACGGATTTCACGGTTCCAGTCGAAAGAGAAACCTATTTTGTCCAACTGCTCGCGATAGCGGTTGATATTGTTGACGGTAGTGATGGCAGGATGCTGTCCGGTTTGGATAGCATATTGTTCTGCCGGCAGACCGTAAGCGTCATATCCCATCGGGTTGAGTACATTGAAGCCTTGCAGTCGTTTGTAACGGGCGTAAATATCCGAAGCAATGTATCCCAGCGGATGACCTACGTGTAGGCCGGCTCCTGATGGATAAGGAAACATGTTTAGTACATAAAATTTTTGCTTCGAATCATCTTCCGTAACTTGGTAGGTTTTCTCTTCTACCCACCTTTTCTGCCACTTCTTTTCAATTTCTCTGAAATTGTACTCCATAGTGATAAAGTTTTTATTTATAGTGATTTATACTGTTATTTCTAATTCGAGGCACAAATTTACGTGTTTATTTTCAGATAACCACGCTTTCCC